>ENA-OZFL01000054-OZFL01000054.1-human-gut-metagenome-genome-assembly--contig:-NODE-54-length-56065-cov-88.029995_pt1 | contig 56065 bp, 56 predicted proteins | sample MGYA00245108_ERZ653641 | MGnify/ENA primary metagenome ERZ653641 (study PRJEB26926, sample SAMN06165058) | human gut metagenome | biome: ENVO:00009003; feature: ENVO:2100002; material: ENVO:00002003... | reverse complement strand
TACGAGATCAGCCTCGGTCTCGTGGGCTCGGAGATGTGTATAAGAGACAGAATTTGGATATAGTAGAGAGCATAGATTTTCGTATTAATCAATACAATATTAGATATTTTTACGAAGCTATGCAAAATTTTGAAAATTCTTTAGTAAACGAGTTCAAAGAAAAGAAAAATAATTTTTGTGATGCAAAGCAATTTTTAGAAAGCATTAATGACTTTGATGAAATTCTTTTTGTAATAATTACTTACATGAAAACATATTTCGATTTCTGTAAAGATTATTCTAAAATTAGTTTACATGTACATTTAGTCCAATTTGATTTTACTACAAGTGTTTTAATTCAAGGTTTCTATAATTATACTTATAGGGATTTAAGTTTTTCTACTAAATTAGAATCCCAAGTATTAGATTCTGAAATTGAATTGCTACAAGAAAAATTAGACCTAATTAGAGAAGAAATTTGTGAATTAATTGGAGTAGACCCCAATTTAGAAAAACAAGGTCACAAAGAAAATTATATTTTCAATTTAAATATTGATTCAGATAATCAAATAGGATTTTTCTTGCAAGCAACTGACTTATAATTAATTTTTAAAATTTTTTAGAAAGTAAGGGAATGTTTGTCCCTTACTTTTTTTTTGACTTATTCTAAATAAGGGCTACCGTACCCCGCATTTAGTACCTGGTATTTTTAGGCCTTCATATTAAGGGGTACCTTGAACACAAACCACGAATTTTAGTACCACAACTCGTATTAAGGGCATTGCCTAGAAAAGCCTTGAACACACACACAAAAATTTCTACACACGTTAAGGGCATACCAAGACACAACACACAAAAAAGCCAGAGAATAAAAACATCCCTGGCATTCAAAATCTTAATCCTTACCATACTCTTCCTTAATCCTTTCCAAATCCCTTAAAGCCAATTTCAAAACCTTAATCCTATGTGGGATATATTTCTTATAGTAAGGAAACCAATTGCCTTGAATATCTCATGCTTCACCTTCTCATAGTTTTCGAATATCCTCATCTCTATGGTGAAGTTATTCTTTGCCTTTTCATCGATATTACTCATGATACTAATCCATATAAGAATATTATAAACCAAGCCACTAGGATAAAGATATAAGGGATTGCATACTTCTTAAATGGGTATCCCTCTATCCCATCATTAAGGGCATATATAAATACTATTGGCCATAGTAGCATCATTAATGCTACTCCCAGTAACTTCAACCAAGTAAAGCTAAGGCATACTAGAACATCAAAATTCATTGAGCTACCCTTATAATTACCGTGACTATCGAAGTGATAGTAGTTCTTAGGTTTTAATACTTGCTCAGATCCTAGGTAGGGTGGTAGGTCCTTTTTAATGAACCTACCCTTGCTATCTCTTGCCCTTTCCCTTAGAAGTTTAGGAGCAGATAAATCTTCGTCGTAATCTTTAATTCTAGCCATTGTTTTTCTTTTTAAAGAATATTAGGTAAATAGGAAATAAAGGTAATACTAACCAGATTGTAAGGAATAATAGATGAGGTCTTATCATCCTGATTTCTTGACATAACATCTTGGTTAGAAGTATAGAGGGGATTAGGCATATCCCATAGATTATGCCTAATATTATCCAAGTACTATTCATTGAGCTTTTCAATTAGTTTTTTAAGTTTCTTATCTAAGGTTATCACTTTCTCAAGGGTTTCATCATCCTTGTGTTTCCCGTTATCATCCAACCATTTTTTGATTGCCTCTAAGGATTTCTTGGATTGGTGATATGCAACAAAGGAATTGTACTTCTGTTCATTCTCTGTAGTACAAGGTAGGATTATTGCATTACCTTTCCCATCTAATCGAGTAAATTGACCCTCTAGATTTGTTGTTCTAGTAATTATTACCTTATTAGATAATATTGCAGTACCATTCTTTTTATCGATAGATACTACGTTTGCCTTTTCCATTAGGGTTTTGTCTTGGTAAATTACCGAGTTACCCTCTTTGAGTTTTATTACTTCTTTTTTCATATAAATAATGTATTTATTTCGTTATACAAATATACTATTTTATTTTTAAATATCAATCATTATTGAATAAATTCTGCAAATCTTCTGAGGTTATCCCATGCTGACGGTAGTAGTCGTATTCCCAAGGATTGAGAGGTTTGCAATTGACTGGGTATTCGTCTCTTAATTCGAAAGGCAAATAGCCAAGAAATTCTATACTGTTGAAATACTGTATCTTACCGTCAGTAAATAAGAAATATTTCAAGGGTCTATCGATTGCCTTACCGAAATTACTTCCTATTAATCTGATATCCTTGTTGGCAATGTAAACATGATACTTATCAGTTATCAAATATACCTGGGTATTCCAGGGTTTCTTCGATTCATCTAAGGTTTTCCTAAACCAATCAACCATAATCTGTTGTTTCTTTCCCATATCCATAATTAAATTATTTATTCATTGATAAATAGAACTCGATATACCCACCTAAGAAAGGCTACAAGCAATACTTTATCCTCTTTAATGTAAACTCTAAGAATTTATATTATGGATAAACTTACTAACGAATTAATTGCCAAGGTTGCAAACAAGTTAAACCTTGAACCAGCTCTGTTAAAGACAGTAACTGTAGTAGAATGTGGTAATCGAGACGGATTTTTACCCTCTGGTAGACCTCAGATTCTCTTCGAGGGTCATGTAATGTGGAAATATTTGAAGATAAAACTCGATGGAGAAGGCAAAAGAACCTATTTATATGACCTAGCCAAGAGAAATCCATCCTTAGTTTATCAGAAATGGACCAAAGAATTCTACTTAGGAGGTGAAGGAGAGTGGAAAAGACTCGAAGCAGCTCGTAAAATTGATGAAAACTGTGCTAATTTAGCTACTTCTTGGGGATTGGGACAGATTATGGGCTTCAATTACTCACTTTGTGGGTGTCAATCAGTAGATGAAATGATCCAAAAGATGTCTGAATCTCATGAAATGCAGCTAGAAATGATGTACCATTTCCTCTATAACTCCGGTTTAGTGAAGCATTTGAAGGCAAAAGACTGGGATGCCTTCGCTAAAGGATATAATGGTCCTGGTTACAAAGATAATAACTACGACCAAAAGCTAAGAAATACCTATGAAAACTTTAAAGACAAGCTATGAAAGTAATTTACAACAACCTTATACCTTTCAAGGGATACAAAGCTATCAACCTCTTTGGTTTAGTGTTTGTAAGAAAGGGGGCTAAGTTTACTGAGGTGGATTATAACCATGAACATATACATTCAAAGCAAATGGCTGAGATGTTATGGGTATTTTTCTACCTTTGGTATGGAATCGAGTACTTAATCATCCTTTGTTTTGCTAAATGGAACAAGCAGAATGAAAGGTATCATGATGTAAGTTTTGAGGAAGAAGCTCATAATAATGATTCGAACCTGGATTATATTTCAACTAGGAAGCATTATGCTTGGTTCAAATACATAAAATTGAGAAGTTACAAGAAATGAAAGACTTAAAAGTACTGGGAGTATGTGGAGGGCAAGGAGCCCTCCTATTCCCTTTTAGAGATAAACTTATTGGAAATATAGAACCTCGTGGAGTATTCCATACCGGTAGAGAAGAACAGTGGAAAGCTAATTTCAAAGGCATACCTTTCTTAAAAGGGTATGAACTACCAGAAGATTGGCATCCAGATATCATATTATCTAGCCCTGATTGTGGTAGTTGCTCAGTAATGAGATTATCTAAATCTAAGGCTCTTGGAGACCCTAAAAGTAATAAAAGTATACAACTAGTATTCCAAGCAATTCAATATTACGAACCCGCTCTCTTTCTTATAGAAAACCTACCAAGATTGCTATCTCTTATTTCTAAAGAAATGTTAACGGATTTCTTTAAGAACTATAAACTTATTTTTCACGAAAGAAGCGTTTCTGACTTCGGAAACTCCCAAGTATCAAGAAAAAGATTAGTAATCATTGGAGTTCATTTAGACAAGGGAAAAGAGTATTTGGATTCCTTTAATGAAGTATTCCAAGTAAATACTCCAAAACTTACTAGAAATTTACTAGTACAAGCCCCACAGGAAGCTTTAATTCCCTTCTCTGATAAAGTTTTAGCAATGTATGATTATCGGAAATTACCTGAAAAGAAAAATCTTACAGTCAGACAAGTAAGACAACTTTGGACTCATGATTTCAAAGATGAAAAGAAATGGCCCATTAAAACTGCTAAAATGAGTACTCTCCCGGGAGTATATCGATTGGAAGATGATAAACCACCTTTAACACTCAGACCCTCAGATAGGCAATTTAGACCTGATGGGTATCCTTTGGGTATTTATGATTTCAAGGCAATTATGGGATTCCCCGAAAATTACCGAGTATTTATTCGAGGATTTGCAACTTGGGATCCTAAGACTTATCATTACTGGTTAAATAAAGCTAGGTATACCTTGAGCAAAGGGTCAGTATATGAAGTAGGATTATGGTTTAAGAAATGCCTTAATTTCAAGTGAATCCCCCCTATATAAATCTAATAGGCTTTTAAAGGGTATTGGAATAAGGAATATTGGAATAAAGAATACTGATATAAGAATCAATCAGGAAAAGGGATTGTTAAGGGAAAAACAAAGCCAGTTTCGTAACTGATTGAATTTGAATTAGTTGGCTTATGCCAGACTTGGCAAATGAATGCCAAGCACCTGATATAGAGTGAGTTGACTATTATGAATTGAAACCGAAAAACTCAAGTAACAATGAACAAAGAAATTTTATACAGAACAGAGATATTACCGAAAAATCTGAAGAGTATGTTTAATCTCTTGGCAACTTTTTATAATCGAATTGTAAAGAGTCACAAGGGAAAAATCAGAATGAGTATTACTCAAGATTCAAAAGGAATCGATATTCGATTTAGAATTCCGACTACTGACTTCAGTAATAATTTCAAAGTAATTTTGGGAGTAATAATTGATAGATACAAAACAAAAGATGCCTATCTCAGATCAAAAGATGAAGAAGCTTAAAGTTGCCATGGTAGTCCTTTTACTAGGATTTACTATTTACCTTTGCTTCAGGAATTACAAACTGAATCAACAACTCAGTATGTTACCTGATAAAGAGATCATTCAACATACTGATACAATTTATTTGAGGAAAGATTTCCTGCCAATTTCCTACGATAATTTACTTAACCCAAGTAGAATCCTTCTCTACAATTATCAGAATTGGGATAAGCCTATTCATACCGCTAATAATCCTGATTCTATAATCTCAGAGAAGGATTCTCTTGTTCAATTAGTAATCGATAAGAATCAACTTACATTGAGTTTCCTTAATCAAAATTCAGGAATTTATTCTAGTAGATTATTCAATATCGACACTAATAATTACAAGTATTCTTGGTATAACGGAAAACTTACCACACAAGAAATTAAATCTAGAATAAGATTAGTTCCTTATGTTTATGGTAAGTACCGACCCTTTAACAATCTATGGGATTTGGGAACAGGAATTTCAATCGAGACTAAGAGATTTAATTACAAACTGGGGATAAACAGTTTTTATTACCCAAGATATTTCTCAGGTATCAAAACTGATTTAGAACTGGTAGTAACTTATAAATTTTAGATTTTATGGCAAAGAAGATACAGGAAACACCAACTAACCTTACAAGAGAAGAATTATCTAATCTATCTAGGGTTACAACGGATGTTTTCTTTTTCAGTCTTTTTTGTTATGTGATACATCCAGTGAGAGGAAAGGTTCGATTTGAATTATATCCATATCAAAAAGCCGTACTATACCAATTTATACTCCAGAGATTCAATATCTTGTTAAAGTTCAGGCAAGCGGGTATTACAGAACTTATATCTATGTACTGCTTATGGCTGGCATCATATCATCCTAATAAGAAGATAAACATTATCTCCATTAAGGATACAACAGCTAAGAAGGTACTTAAGAAGATTAAGTTCATGTATAAGAATCTTCCATGGTATATGCAAACCCCGATCCTTAACGGAAGAACTGGGGAATTTGGTTCTGCCTCTATGATTGAATTCGATAATGGTTCATTCATAGAATCCATCCCAACATCTTCAGAAGCAGGTCGTTCAGAATCTCTTTCTCTCCTGGTAATTGATGAGGCTGCAATCGTTCGGTGGGCTTCAGCTATTTGGGCAGCTGCCTTCCCTACGCTTTCCACCGGAGGTTCAGCCATCATCAATTCTACTCCATACGGTATGGGTAATTTTTACCATTCAACATGGGTAGATGCTATAGCTGGAGGTAATCCTTTCAATGCTATTCGATTATATTGGCAGATGCACCCAGAACGGGATCAATCTTGGTATGACCAGATGGCTTCTGCATTGGGTCCAAAAAGAACTGCACAAGAAATCGATGGAGACTTTCTTTCTTCAGGTAATACAGTATTTGATATGGCAGATATCAAGGCTATCGAAGATTGCTTAAGTGATTATCCAGTTTTAAAATATCGTTTCAATCGTCAGTATAGACAATTCAACGAACCAGATCCAAATAAACAGTACTTTATCGGTGCAGACGTTGCAACAGGTAGAGGCTCAGACTATTCTTCTTTCACTTGTATGGACAAGCTGGGAGAAGAACAAGTTGTGTATAAGGGAAGAATGGCAGTAGATAAATATGCTAGGTTACTGGGAGATACTGGGCAATTATTTAATTTTGCTGTTGTAGCTCCAGAATCTAACGACGTTGGGTTAGCAGTAACTTCTGCTCTTCAGTCAGAAGGTTACCCTAACCTATATTACTATCAAAAGCTTCTGAAAAAGAAAGGTAAGTCCAGACCAGAGGTTGATAAATCTCCGGGTTGGTTAACTACCCAAAAGAATCGTTCAGTAATTATAGAGGGTCTAGAACAAGATATTCGAGAAGAGAATATTATTGTGAAGGATCCTTTCTTTGTTCAAGAAGCTCCTACCTTTATATATGATGGTTTGGGTAGACCCGTAGCCATGGGTAAACACAGAAATAATACTTCTGTTGTAGATGTGGATTTGGAAGGAGATGTTTATTCTGATGATGATATATTTGGTAAAGCAATTTGTAATCACATACGAAAAGGAAAAACTAATGTAATAATACAACCGAAATGAAAATTCTTAAGTTTTTTGGATTCGATAGAAGGAATCGATCTCCAATACAAGAAAACAAGGCTAATCCTCCAAGTAAAAAAGAGGAGGTACCTATTTCACCCGGTAGAGTATCGGAACCGGATGATGACCCAGGTAACTTCATTCATACATTGAAAGGCTTAACTCAGATGGTTACGCCTTCTTTTCGTGTTGAAGTGATTCAGCTTTTAAGGGATTTATATAAAGTGAATCCAGATGTTAACATAGCTTTACAGGATATGTTTAAGCTTGCTAATACTGGTCACAATATAACCTTCCCTAATAATACCGATAAAGAGGCTGATAAGATGAGAGATCATCTTTCTAAGGTATCCTCTAAATGGTCTAACTATACTGCCGGTATGGATGGTTTGGTAAACAAGATGATAGTTCAATTGATGATTAGTGGAGCTATCTCAGTAGAAGCTGTACCAAATGAAAAGCTTGAGGGTTTAGCTACTGTATTATTCCTCAAACCAGACAGAATAGTATTCAAAAGGGAGAATAATGGTGTATACAGCCCATATCAAAGGAACACTCTTTGGAATGGCTCAAATAAGCAAGATTATATCAAACTTAATACAGAGACCTATTGTTATGTGGGTATGTATAATGATACCGATGAACCTTATGGAATACCTCCTTTTATGGCATCATTGGACTCATTAAAGGGTCAGCATGATATGAAAACCAATTTTAAACATATCATGGAAATCTGTGGTATGGTTGGTTTTCTAGAGGCTTTGATGGAAAAACCACAACAGAAACCTAATGAAAATGTAGAAGCTTACACTAGAAGATTAAATAGGGAGCTAATACGTTTGAAACAGAATGTAAGGGAAGGTATGAAGGATGGAGTAGTAACTGGTTACATTGATGACCACCAGTTTAAACTTAACTCTACTTCAAAAGAGATGAGCAATATTGATAAACCCTGGAATATGAACCAGCAATCAGTTGCTAATGGTTTGGGAGTAAATGGCAACCTAATTGGAGTACAAGCTTCCATTGGAGAAGGAGCAACTGGTATTATGCTTTCTAAGCTTATAAGTCAGCTGAAGAATATCCAAATGATAGTTTCTTATGTTCTTAAGTTTATTTATGAACTAGAACTACGTCTGGCTGGCTTTGATTGCAAGGGAATATCCATTACTTGGGGATCATCCACTATCTCTGATGAGGTTAAAATCCAACAGGGTAGACAGTATAAGATTCAGAACCTTGACTTACTTTACAAGGCAGGTATCATTTCTCAATATCAATATGCTTGGGAAATGGGTTATGATTCTCCTTCAGAAGAAGAGCCAAGAGTTTCATTGGAAGACCAATTTGCTAAGGGAGGTAATTTAGACCCACAAGAGGGTACTAAGAAGAAACAGAGACAGGACGATAAGAATCAATCCGCTCGTAGATCAAGAGATAAAAATAACCCGGCTCCTTCACGAGGAGATCAAAATACTAAATCAAGATGAGTAAACCGATTACTAAAAAGAACAGAGAACATTTGGATTCTTTAGTGATAGGTAGTGGTCATACTATAATGGCTGGGTATATCCCAACATCCATAGAACCACAAACCTTCTCGGAGAATTTTTATAAATGGGCTCAAACTTCTAAGGAGTCAGTCAGTCAATTTGGTTTTTGGGGAGGAGAAATAGATTATAATACCTATTATCCTGACTTGAAGCCAGAAGAACTTACTCCTAAAGATGAGGAGTTTATTGAACCAATGTTCAGATTATTATCTGCAACTATTGTGTCTAAGAACTGGAATCCTACCGATTTTAGTCAAAATGGAGTATTAAAAGCTTCTATGAGAATGCTCTTAGGACAAACAGTAAACTGTGACCATGAGACTAATATTGGTAATGCTATTGGAGCTGTATCACAAGTTATCTGGCAAGATGAATACAAGGAGGGTTCTTTTGTTATTCCTGCAGGTATTAATGGTATATTAAAGATTGATGGTAAAGCAAATCCGAGAATTGCTAGAGGCATTCTTATGGATCCTCCATCTATCCATTCTAACTCAGTAACAGTACAGTTTAAGTGGGATAAGTCTCACCCAAATATGGGAGATAACGAATTCTACCAGAAACTGGGTACCTATGATTCTAATGGAGTTATGGTACGAAGAATAGTTACTGAAGTAGTAAGATACTTAGAAACCTCTTTGGTATCTCATGGAGCTGATGCTTTTGCTCAGAAGATTGGGGATGATGGTAAAATCATTAATCCCAATTTTGCCAAGAGAACTTGGGCTTCATACGAAGAATATAGAGATGATAAGTCTAAACAGTATTTCTTCTATGATACGAAAACTGATCTAGCTTTGTTCAGTGAAAATAACGATACTTCCCAATCTTATGATGATAACCAAGGAAATCAAAATCCTAATAATAAAGATATGAATGAACTACAAAAATTTTTAGAAAGAATCTTTGGTAAAGATTGCCTTACTCTTGCCGAAGGTACAGAGATGAACGAGGAAACTGCATTTGCAGCCATTCAGGAATTGGTTAATTCTCGTAACACTCTTCAGACTACTGTGGATAACTTAACTACAGAAAAAACTTCTCTTACAGAACAGGTTACTAATCTGAATGCAGAAGTTGCAAATCTGAAAGAAATGGCTCAGGTAGGTAAAAACCACATTGCATCTCTCCGTGAAAATGCTGTTGCAACCTATAAAAAACTTATGGGTGACAAAGCTGATGAAACTATCGTTACAATGTTGAATGCCGAAACTACCGGCATGGTAACTTTGATCTCTCTTACTAAAGATTACCAAGCTCGATTGGAAGAAAAATTCCCAATGACCTGTGCTAAATGCGGTTCTCATGATGTAAGCCGTGCTTCTTCTGCAGCTGAGCCAGAAGATAAATCTGATAACAAAGCTACTGCTCAGAATTCCGAAAAGAGTACTGAAGAGATTCTGAAAGGTATCTATTCAAACAAATTAAAATAATCTCTAAAAATAAGAAGAATATGAATACACATCCTACTACTAAGCTGGTAAATCAGGATCAACCGATGACTCTGTTTGGTGAAAAAACTCCCAGAGCGGTGATCTATAAGAGCGAATCTCACAAGTTGCATCAGGCTTTCTGTGTAAAAGAAAACAAAGTTATTCATCAGGGTATGCCGGTAGCTTTGGATACCGATGGTAATATCGAACCTTATATCCCGGGTGGAGATGGCAGCCAGGTTTATCTGGGTATAGCTGTAACTGACAACATTAACCCTGCTTATCAGGCTCAAAGAAATTTCCCCGTAGAAGTAACTGTAGCTGTAGAAGCTTTCATGGTTGTAAACTGGGTAGCTAAAGAGGCTATGGAATGTGGTTATGTAAAACCCACAGATACCCTGTTGATTGACCGTTTCATCACTGCTGAAACTTCAGCCGATGAAACAAAATTCATTAGCATCGTACCGGCTGATGAAGCTAATGATATTATTCAAGTATTGGTACGCTAATCATTAACTGAACATTAAAAGAACAATGAATACAGAATTTGCACAATTGAAAATGGAAGACCTTAGAAAGGAACTTCCGGAAATGGTAAGAAGTTTGGAAGCATACCGTCAGGGTTCCAACAACACATTGCCTATTGAAGTTACTCTGGAAGAACTGGTACAGGGTAAATATGGTGTATCACAGGATGCCTTCTTTGAAAAGTTGGGCATTAATCTGAAGATGGATACAATGCAGAACATCTTCACTATGCCGCAACAGAATATCCGTTGGATTGTACCGGAAATCATCCGTGCTGCTATTACAACTGGTATGCGCCAGGCACCTTTCTATCCGAACATCATTGCTTCAGACCAATCAATCAATGGTTTGCAGGTAACTATGCCGATGGTAAATATGTCGGATGCTGCTCCAGCTAAGGTAAATGAAGCAGAAACAATTCCTTTGGGAGATGTAAGCTTCGGACAGAAATCAGTTTCTCTGTTCAAAATCGGTAAAGGATTTAAACTTACTGACGAAGTTAAAAACTACGTTTCAATCGATGTATTGGGAATCTATCTCCGTGACTTTGGTATTCAGTTGGGTTATGCTATGGATACTTTGGCAATGGATGTTTTGATGAACGGTAACAAAGCTGATGGTTCTGAATCTGTTCCGGTTATTGGTGTATATGAAACAACCAACGGTATTACTTATAAAGACTTGTTGCATATCTGGGTTCGTGCTGCTCGTATGGGCCGTAACTTTACTACTATGATTGGTGGTGAAGACCAGGCTATCGAGATGTTGAACTTGCCTGAATTTAAAGAACGTCACTCAGGAACTACAGAAGCTACACTGAATATCAAGTCTCCGGTTCCCAACAAGGCTGACTTCTATATTCACCCGGGAACTCCCGATCAGCAGTTGTTGATGGTAGATACCAGTGCTGCCTTGATTAAGCTTACTGCTAAACAGTTGATGCTTGAATCAGAAAGAATCGTATCTAATCAGACTGAAGCTGTATATGCTTCTCTGACTACAGGTTTCTCTAAGATGTACCAGGATGCTGTTCTTCTGTTGGCAGCTAACAAGAAATTCTCTGAAGCTGGATTCCCGAGCTTCATGAACATTGACCCATACCTATTGGTTAACTTAGAATAATATCCGGGATTTCTTCATTGTATTTTTGTCTAATTTCTCCCCGAACAGTTTCAATCCATTCTGTTCGGGGTTTTATATTATAACCTAAAATAAAAAATTATGGCTACTACTTATATTGTAACAGTTGGAACTAATGCCTACAGTTTTAACGACCAGGTAACAGGTATTTCAATTGCAAAAGGCGAAGAGAGAGAACTTACTGCCCGTCAGTACAGAACAAAACGTATTCAGAAAGCTTTAGTTTCTGGCCACTTGGTTTTAGTTCCGGATAAGAACAAAACTGCTAAGTATACTGCTGAGGATATCGAAAAGCTTGACAAGAAGCTAGCTGCTCAGTTTGCAAAGGGTATGGAAATCAGTAAGATTGCCAAAGCTTATTCACTTGAAGAAGCTAAGCTGATTGCTAAGAAACATGAAATCGAAGCTGATCCGAAAGATACAGTAAAAGATATTCTTGAAGTTTTACTTGAAGATTTCGAAGAAAACAAAGAATAAACAAATCCGAATATAAATGAAAAAGAATCTAGACTTCACATATGTAACATCAGGTCTGGAAGTTTCATTTAGAGTATTAACCAAAGTCCCGGCCAAATCTATTTTTGACTGGGACTTTGGCGATGATAAGGGAGAGGTTTTCAATGGTGGAAGACATCAATCTTACTCTTATGAGAAGTCTGGATTTTATGATGTAACACTACATGTCACTAATTCTGATGGATTAGATTTGACTTGTACTCGAACCGTAGTTGTATGTAATTATGGGCATACTACTCTTCAGGATACCATCTACAATTTAATAGATAGGTATATTCCCAAAGAATTGCATGAGAGTATGACCATAGAAGATAAAACTGCATACATAACTAAATGGCAATTATATATCTTCCCACTAGTAAATCATGTTATACCACCAGATAAATATAATGATGAATTATGGTATGAGGGACTAGAAAACCAATTAATTATGGAATTGGCAGTATGGGATTATCTCAATATACAAATACAAAATATACTGTTGGTTGCAGGAAATAGTTTTAGAGAAATTATCTCCACTGAATCTCATGGACCAGACCAAGATGGTGATTCACCTGGAGAACATGCTAGAGGAGATAGGATAAAACAAATTACTACGGGTCCTACTGAGGTACAGTATTATGATAAGATATCCGAAAGTATATCTAGCTTATGGAGTACTTATTCAAAGATGATTCAACCTGGAGGGTATATGGATGAACTAAGAAAGAATCTATGTATGCTGGCATCTAGGTTAGAGATATACTTACCATTCTGTGATCAAATTGAACGGTTAGTAGTACCAAAAGTAGTAAATCATCGAAAACCAACTCCTTTGGGAGGACCTAATCCAACAGCCCCTCTCAATAAAGCAAGTAAACCTTCGTTAACCATAATAGATAAGAAATCATGACAAAAGAACCTTGGAGAATGGTTAAGAACCATTCTTGGAATAGGTATAAAAAGATTATCACTGATTTCTTAGACTGGGATGCTGGAAGACAAACAATTACTTGGGCTAAACATGTTAATCAATATCTAAATCATGCTGAGGATGATAGCCCAAGATATTATAATATTCCCATAGAAGCTTTATGCTACTACAGTGCTTTTAGGAACTGGCCAATAAATAAAGCCACAGTTTCTGGAGAATTAGATGATGAGAACCTTTCTATACTTATTTCAAAGAATTACATAGAACAAATCGGATATCTCAATCAGGAAGGTTATTGGAACTTTAACTGGTCCGAGGATAGATTTGTTATCAATGGGATAGTGTATAAGCCTTCTGGAGATACTCAAGTATCTCAGGCTAAAGATGAAGCTTTGGTATTCTTGGTAATCCTCAAAAGGGATAGAGATACTAAGATCAAATTCGTAGAACAAAATCCATAAAGATATGAAAATGTTAATGTTACGTTTCACCAAGCTTAACAATGTAGAAGGAGATTGGTGGGACAGTAATCTTATAATCTTGAATGGACCTTCTGGAGTTCACATAGAAATGCCTGGTACTGGTAATTCGGCTACTACCATGCAATCTATGACTGGTATGAAGTTCGTATCAAATTACCAAGATTACTTTGGAGAGGTATGGGATAAAGATATACCTCATATAGGCTTTGGCCAAGTTATTAAGTTCAGAGTTAGGAAATTACCTGATTATGCCGTAGTAGTTGGGGATATAGAGGATGGAGGAGAGGTTGACCCAGATAATCCAGATGATATCCCAAATGCTTTTGCTGGTAAAGAAAAAGAATACTTCCGTGGTAATAACTCAGAACTGTTATTGGGAAAGAATAAAGTAACACCTTAAAATATATACATATGTACGTTAGTAAATACTACACTTGCGAAGAGATTGACCAACGGCTATTACAGGGTTATTATGATGACTCTTTGGCTCATGGTTTTGTTGGAACTCTTAAAGAGTTCTGGGCATTCTTCTTATCAATTGCAAATAAGGTAGATAAGAAAGAAGGTTGGGATTTGTCAGAAAATAACTTCTCTGATGAATTGCTAGAAAAACTGAATGGAATTGAGGAACATGCTAACTACGTTACTAAAGTTTCTCAACTAGAAAACGATTTGAAATATCAGACTCAAGAACAAGTTGAGAAATATATACATGACTTAGTAGATGGTGCTGATGATGCTTTGGATACATTAAAGGAATTAGCTGAAGCATTAAACAATGACCCGAACTTTGCTACCAATATCACTAACCGATTAACTGAATTACGTACTCAATTAGAAGCTGAGGTAACTAGAGCTAAGAACCGTGAAAACGAATTAGCTTCTCAGATTAAGATTGTGAACGATAACTTGGTTAACTCGGTTAATACGTTGAATGCAACTATCATTAAAGTAGTACAAGATATTACTAGGATGATAGAAGCAATCAATGCTCGTATTCAAAAGGTAGAAGACCGGGTTGGTGATTTGGAAGTAGAAACTGACAATAACTTAACTGAAGCTAAAGAATATGCTAAGGAATTGGTAGATAAGGAAGCTGCTGAACGTAGAGCTGCTGATGAGAAACTGACCGAGGCTGTTCATAAGGTACAGTTAGACCATACTAGGGATATTGCCGACTTAAATAATAAGATTCTAACTGAGGCTTCAGAAAGAGCAAATGCAGATGTAGCATTAGAATCTAAACTGAACACCGAAATCAGTGATCGTAAAACTGCAGACCAAGAACTTGAATCCCAGATTAATGCTGAAGCTGCAGCTCGTACTGCTCAGGATGAAGTATTACACCAACAGATTGTAAAGGAAACTTCTGACCGTCAGAATGCAGATAATGGTTTACAGCAGAACATTACTCAAGAAGTTCAGAACCGTCAGAATGCAGATACTGTACTTCAGAACAATATTGATAACGAGAAAGAAACTCGAATTGCTCAAGATGAAATCCTTGACCATAAGATTGAGGATTTGAAAACTCAGGCCGGTACAGATAAAACCGAATTGCTTGAAAAACTAGAGCAAGAAAAACAAGAACGTATTGCTGCCGATAAAGACTTAGATAATCGTAAGGTAGATAAAAGAGAAGGTTATTCTCTTACTAAAAACGACTTTACCGATATTCTCAAGGCTAAATTGGATGGCATTGAAGAACATGCTAATTATATCACAAAAGTATCTCAGCTTATCAATGATGCTGGTTATCAAACTGAAGCAGATCTTCAGGCAGCTATTGAAAAGATTATTGGGGAAGCTCCAGAGGTTCTTGATACTTTGAAGGAGATTGCAGATGCTTTGGGTAATGACCCAAACTTTGCAACTACAATTACCAAGAAATTGGCTGCTATTACCGAACAGTTGAATCAAGAAATTACTAATCGTACAGAAGCTGATGCCCAGGTACAGGCTAATGTAGATAAGGAAGTTTCTGACCGTAAGGAAGCTGATACTGCTCTTGAGGCTAAGTTGAAAGAATACGTTGATAACGAAGTAGATAAAATTACTGGTAACACTGACGGTATTCAAGCTAGTCTGAATAAGGAAATCCAAGATAGAAAAGATGCCGATGCTGCATTACAAGCTGCTATCACTAAGGAAGAAACGGATCGTAAGGCTGCTGATGCTGCATTAGATACTCGAGTAACTGCTAATGCTACTAAGATACAAGAATTGGCTTTATCTATTCAGGATGCGGTAAATACCGTTAAAAATGAACTTCAGGCTAAGATAGATGCTTTGCAAACAGAAGTAAATGCTAACAAGGCAAATATCCAACGTAATACTGACAGATTAAATGACCAGATTACTAAGGAAGCTGAAGATTATGCTGAATTAAAAGGCATGGTTAATGCAGAAGCTGAAGCAAGAGCCAATGCTGATACTAATCTTAAGTCTCAGGTAGATAAGGTAAATATCGACTTGAACACTGAGGTTTCAAAGAGAGAAGCTGGTGATACTGTTTTACAGCAGAATATCGATAAGGAGATCTCTGATAGAACTTCAGCAGATACTTTATTAGATAATAAGTTCACTGGCTTGATAAATACTGAATCTACTGCCCGGGCAAATGAAGATGAGAAAATCAATGCTCGAATCGACCAGGAGATTAAAGATCGTAAGGCAGGTGATGATGCTTTAAGCACCAGAATAGATAGCCTCAATAGTGGAGTAACCGGTTCTTTAGATGAGCTCAGGGAGAAAGTAACTAATAACACTACTGCTATTCAAACCGAAGTAGAAAGAGCTAAGGCTGCTGAACAAGCTCTTAAGGATTCTCTGACTACAGCTATGGGAAATCACAAAGATGATTTGGTAGCTATATCTAAAGATATCAATGATGAGGCTCAAAGTAGACTACAAGAAGATACCAAGCTTCAGAATAATATTGATACTGAAACCCTTAATCGTACTCAGGCAGACACTCTGTTAGAGAATAAGATTACTCAGGAAGTATCAGATAGAGTTCAGGCTGTTGAAAACTTGAATGACCGAAAGGTTGATAAAGTAGATGGCAAAGAGCTTTCTTCAAATGACTTTACCGACTTATTAAAAGCTAAGTTAGATAATATCCAGGAATTTGCTAACTACATTACTAAGGTATCTCAGTTGGAAAACGATTCTAACTATCAGAATGCCGAACAAGTAGAAGCTGCAATCCAAAAGGTTATTGGTTCTGCTCCTGGAGTATTAGATACACTAGAAGAGATTGCAAAAGCATTGGGAGATGATCCTAACTTTGCAACTACAATTACTAATAAGCTGACTGAACTTAAAGGTATTATAGATAAGGAAATCTCCGATAGAACTGCAGCTGATGAACAAGTTACTCAGAAGTTTACTGAATTAAGTACTACACTTAATGCTACAGTAAGTGAATTGAGAACTTTCGTAACAGAAACTCGTTCTGAATTATTAACAAAGGCTCAGGCTCAGGATGAATTAATTGCTAAGAATACTGCTAATATTCAACGTAACCTAGAATTAATTCAGGGATTACAAAGTAATCAGAATACTGGTTATCTTGAAATCAAGGAACTATTGAATACGGAAATTGAGGCTAGAAAGGCTGAGGATATTCGTATTGAAGCTAAAGTAGACAAGAATACTCAGGACCTTACTACAGAACGTAATGAGCGTATTGCTGCCGATAAAGTTCTCCAGGATAATATTGATGCTGAAGAGGCTGCAAGAATTGCTGCTGATAATGCTCTGGGTAAACGTATAGATAAAGAAATCAAGGATAGAAAAGCAGCTGATACCGCACTTGAGAATAAATTTAATGGTATCACTAACGGCTTAGATGAACGTCTTCAGAAAGAAGAAGCTACTTCAAATGCTTTACCCTTAACTATGGTTACGGAAATTGATCCGAACTTGGTTATCAATGGTACTTCTGCTGAAGTAAACTTTAAGAGTTCTGTAAAAGGAGAAGGTAATCTCTATGGAGAACCTATGCCTCGTAAGTTTGCTATCCCTGCTTCTACAGATGCTAAAGCCGGTCTTCAGTCAGCAGCTGATAAGAAGAGAGGGAATTCTATGCCTAATGATTATATCACTGGAGCTAGTTATACTCCTAAGGCTGATGTAGTTACTACTAATATAAGTAGAAGTACATATAACTCCGATGAAGGTATACAGAAATCTAATGATTTCACTGTAGATATCCCCGCTTCTACTGCTGAGAAAGCCGGTGTACAAACTGCAGCAGATAAGAAGTTATTTAACTCTATTCCTCAGACTGTAGTAGTTGGAGAAGGAGCAACTTCAGATGCTAATAAAGTTACAGTATCAGTAAACCGAAAAACTGTAAACGAAGGTATATATAAAGATGATAATACCACTTTTAATTTACCAGTAGCCTCAACTACTAAAGCTGGTACTATGACTGCTGCTGATAAGGTTAAGTTGGATAAAACTTTACCCCAGCAGATTGCTAAGGAAATCCAAGACAGAAAAGATGCCATTGAAGCCTTGAAGAATTCTTCCGAAGCTTCCCTTGCTCAAGAAATCAAGGATAGAAAAGCAGCTGACCAGGCATTGGACACTAAATTTACTCAGGCTATCAAAAAAGAGGCAGATGCTCGTGCTGAACACGATCAGGTTCAGATGCAAAAGATTCAGGAAGAAGAAGAAGCCAGAGCTGCTGCAGATACCGCACTTGAAAATAAGTTACAAACCAACATCAATAACTTAGAAAAGAAGCATGATGATTTCGTAGCAACTAAGGGTAAGGCTAATGGATTTGCTTCTTTGGATGGTAATGGCTTAGTACCTTCTAGTCAATTGCCTTCTTATGTTGATGATGTTATCGAAGTTTATGCTACTTATGATGTCAGTGAAACTGGAAAGCTGAGCAATATTAAATTATATTCTGACCCAGATCATGCTAATCCTATTACTGGAGAATCAGGTAAGATATATTTGAATATTACCCAGGATGAACCCTCTTATCAATTCCGTTGGTCAGGTACTCAGTTTGTAGATAGTAATACTTCTTCACTGATACTTGGAGAAGTTACTGGTACTGCTTATGATGGAGGTAAGGGTAAAGCTTTAGCTGATTGGAGAAAATCTCTGAGTGATAATCTAAGGTTTTATTCTCATATTAAGGATGACAGAGCTTGGACTAGAAATGCTACTGAAGTTAGATTAAATTTCGAATGTTCAAATTTTGGTAATACTGCAGAGGTAACTACTTATAATCAACCTATCCCAGCTGCTACCAAAGACTTAGCAGGTGTACAAACTGCAGCAGACAAAAAACTGTTTGATTCTATCCCGGGTACTATTATAATTTCTGGTAAAGGAGTAGTTCAGAATACGGATAAAGTTTGGGTACAGATTAGTAAATCTACTAAAGCTAATGGAGTATATGGTGAAGCTACTACACAGACATTAGAAATTTTAGCTGCTAATGCTAATCGAGCTGGAGTATTGACTCGGGAGATGTTCAATAAACTTAACTCTGGTCTGAATGGAGATATTACCAATGCTTTGAATGAAGCTAAGGCTTATACTGATGCTGCTAAAACTGCATTAGAGAAATTAATCCAGGATTCTGACAAAGTAATCAAGGAAAGCTTAGATGCTCATATTGGCAATAAGAGTAACCCTCACAATGTAACTAAAGCTCAGATAGGTTTAGGTAATGTACAGAACTTAGCTCCAGCAGGTATGCCAGTATCTACTGCTCAGGCTGCTGCTATTGCAGATGCTAAGGCTGCAGGTACAAAAGCTCAGACCGACTTAAGTACCCATGCAAACAGAAGAGATAATCCTCACAATGTAACTAGAGCTCAATTAGGATTGGCTACTACAGACCAAGTAGTATTTGCTAAAACTACTGCAGCTTCTGGTTTCTGGAAGGAATCAGATGGTAGATTAAAATCTCAAGTAGAGAATTTGAACCATACTCTGGACCAAATCTGCAATATACCCACGGTTCACTTTAAGATGAATGGCAAATACCAAGTGGGAACTATTGCTCAGAGCTTAGAGGAAATTGAACCTCTGTTGGTATCCGAGAATACCATACCTGCTTCTCAAGTACCTAACCAATCTAGATTCGAAACTTTCGTCGGAGAAGATGGTCAGGAATATGTAAAAGTAAAAGTAGTAGAATATGAAATGCTCAGTGTCATGGCTCTCGAAGGAGTTAAGTTATTGAGAAAAGAATTCGAAGACTTTAAGAAACAATTAAACAATAAGTAATATGGCAGAAATAGCAACTTGGAGTGCTATTCTGAATAAGACCGGCCTTGGTAAGACCTCTAATGAGTGCCCTACCAAGGCTGAGTTGTTAGCACTCAATAATGGTAAGGACTCCAATGTTGACAAGGTTATTGTAATTAGTAATGCTGCTAGCTACGGTAACAATGAATGTGTCAAGTTAGAGGATATCAATGCCGAGCAATGGATTTATACATTCCAGTGGGATCAGAATGGTAATCCTTCTTTTAATGCTCCAGCTACTGGAGGTACATACCGCTTTGGTTCATATGCTTCTCATCGAATTAAGCAAGTAAACGGTGTTAATACTACTATCTCTCAAAGTTTGGCGAAGGATTTCACTAAAACTTCGGAAGGTTCTTGGTATATTACAGATCACGACGGTAATACAGGTAGAATAGTACCCAACAATACATCTACTAATAGTAAATCAATCACTGTAACTTGGACTCAGAAGTATTCGGGTAAAACCATACAGGCAACATTTACCCAGGCAGCAGGTAGAAAAGTTTATTCTTCATGGAGTTATAACTGTAGAGTAGATAAAACTTCTTTCAGTTACAGTGGAGGTCAATCTAGGGTAACTGCTAAGAGTGCAAGTAGAACTTATACTTGGAATGGTCAAGGTAGTAGTTATACAGAATCAGAAACTGCTACCGTAAGAGTTTCTAGTCCGGCTTCTATTAGTGGTAATAGTATTTCTATCCCAAGTAATAGTGGTTCTGCTAGAAATTTTACGGTTACTTTCGATTTCCCAACTGCTACAGACCAGACTATCTCAATTTCTCAGGAAGGAGGTCAAGTAACTTATGTAGATCACCTGTCTATAGATCCTACTACTAAGAATGTATCTGGAAGTGGTCAAACCTTCAATGTGATAGTAAATGCCAATTATGATAAGTACTTGAATGGAGTATACCAAGAAAATATAAAAGCCGAATATACTAATGCTACTGTAGTAAGCGGGTCTTCATCCGATATTACTATAACTCGTACTAGTACTGGATGTAGTATTAGGGTAGCATCAAATCCTAATACCAGCAGTTCTAGGACTTATGTAGTAGAATTTACTTATGGTTCGGCTACTCCCGTTCGATTAACTATTACTCAGAATAGTGGAGAAGTTAGTTACCCTAGTAGCAGTATAGTATTTGAACATAGTACTCAACAAAGTAGTGGATATAAAACTAGTACTTTATCCCTTGGTACTGTTGAAGGTAAAGGAGGTAATATTTCTTTTTATATAAAAAGCTATAGGTCTAGATATGTTAACGGTTCTTTAAGTTCTACCGAAGCTATTAAACCTACTCTTATTTTGCCATCCGGAGTAACCGAAACTATTACTAATGTGAGTGGTTATTACTTTAAAGTAACTATTACCATACCTGAGCATTCAAAGCCTGCAAGCAGAACTCTTACAATCAGAGCTAATCAACCTAATGGCTTAGATAGAGAGTTAGTACAAACTGTACAACAGAGTGCTTCAACTTATGAGTTTGGTATTAGGGAAAACTCGGAGGATTCTTTGAGTACTTCTCTTACTTATTCTGGTTGGCCAAGTTCAGATTCATTATACAATAGACCTGTAAGAGTATATTCTAGGAAAAATGGTAATCAATTCCTTAATTGGGCTTTATCTTCTAATGTGGATTGGATTACTATATCTGGTTCAGGTGCTGGGGCTACATATAAGGTAGCCACTAATAACAGTAGTTCATCTAGAACAGGAATTATTACCTTTACTCAAGGGGAATCTGGTAAAACTTGTACTCTGACAATAGTTCAAGAAGCAGGAGATGTCTATGAGTTTTATATTACTGACCCAGATGGTAATGGGCATTACACCGATTTCACATTCTCAGCTCCCTCAAGTGGATTGGTAGGTAAACATGTATTGAATCTTATCTCTACTCACAATGGTAGCCCCTTATCTGCAGACGATCTAGAGATAGTCCATTCGGAGATAAAAGATAAATTAATCGGCATGGTTCTGCCACCAAATACTCAATCCCCATTCAGGTTTATAGCAAATATAACTAAATATGGAACTACTACTGTAAGAACTGGAGCAGATACTTATAGACAGAAGGCATCTGGAAAAACAGTAATTTTCAGAGTTCTCCAATCAGCTAAAAATGATAAATTCAGATTAGAATTAAGTTTAAATATTTCAAATGGTAATGATCAAGATACGTGGGGATTATTTGATACGGCTAATATGCCTCATACTTCTGACTCTATGTATGATATGAGCTTAATACGTGAGGGTATTATAGTGGACTCAGTAGAAGGTAAAATAACTGTGAATTCTCTTCAAAGTACTACTAAGGATAGATGGATGGGAGATACTGTTTATGTATGGGCCTATAATTCTGTAAGAGGTTTATGGTTATCAATTGGTAACTTTAGGATTGAAGAGGGGAATAATACCCATCAGTGGGATGTTTCTTGGCCCACCTAGACAATTTAATCCTAAACACAACACTAGTACATTTATTGATAGATAAATTTAATTATTAACTTTAAAACTAATAACTTTAAAACTAAATCATTATGGAAGTTAAATCTGGTGAAGGTACTGTAGTGGTTGCGGATCGTACTCGTTATAGTGATGAATGTTGTAATAATCGAGGATGGGGCTCCGGTTGGGGTGCTGTCGGTGGAGCTTTAGTAGGTGGTGGTTTTGGTGCTGCTGCAGTTTCTGTGGGGGACAAAATCAATGACACAAAAGCTGATATCCGGGATTCTCGTGATCAAATGGGAGCAGGGTTCAATCGGGTTATGGATCGTCTTTGCCAGATGGAACATCAACAGTCAAATTGCTGCTGTGAAATTAAGAGCTTAGTTAGAGAATCCGAAAACAGATTAGCTCTTCAGGCAGAACGTAATCATTGCGAGGTAATGAAAGGCCAGCAAGAGATTAAGTGTCTGATCGAGAACACTGCAAAAGACCAAGAAATTGCTAGACTGAATCGAGTAGTTGATGCTCAAAGAGATCAGAACATTATTAACTCGGTAGTACAGGCTTTAGGTAATAAAACTGCATAATTTCTATTAAAGTTGATTAGGGAAAAGGGAGGTACCTGTAGCGGGTATTTCCCTTTTTTCGTTTTAATCTAGTAAGAAACATGGAAGAAGATAATAAACTACAAACCTTTACTCTCCAAATGCAACTACCGGCTCCTAATTTAGAGGTAGCAAAGAGAGTAGCCGATGAAGCACAAAGACTGCTAGATATCTATGGATACTATAATTTCTTGAACCTAGTAGAATTTATGAAACAGAATCCCAGTATGGTTCAAATGGGATTAAGTCTAATCAATAAAAATAATGCAGTATGGAAGAAATGAAATTTAAATCATTACAAAGAGGAGATTCAGTCTTTACTCTAGAAAGAGACAGAAGATCAATGTACCCAATCTTTGACCGAGCTAAAGTAGTAAAGGTAGGAGAAAGTAAACCCAGAGCTAATGAAAATGGTGATGGCTTTTCTAATCTTATAGAAATTGTTCTTCAAGATTCCATTGGTACAGTAACCGTATATTTACCTTCGGATGGGAATGAGGGTATTTATAACAATGTGTACTACACTCTAATTGGAAATAATATTGTAAACGAAGTATCATTGCAAAGGTCACAGGCTCTTGGTATTATTAATAATGTAGGTAAATACGAGAACATAATAAAGGAATGCGATAATATCCTTGCTATGTTTGAAAACAAGGAGCCCACTAATGGTAGTCAATTCAATGAAGAATTCGCTTCATTCAGGAAAGATGTAGTATCAGTATTACAATCACAACAGCAAGCCATAAACCTTATGATGGATTCACTTGGCTTGAATAAACCGAAGGAAAATCCAGATGGCAAGTAAGTCAGTAAACATAACTATAAGTACTCCCTTAGGAGACTTACAGATATATACTGACCCAAAAGAACAGGCTAGAGCTGAGAGGTTAATTGCAGAAACTCCTTCTATCATGAGGAATGCTTATGATAGAGCTACTGAGAAATTTGGCAATCAACTTCTCAGACTTGTGAAAAAATGCCTAAGAACGGGTACTCCTCCAAGAGGAACTCATTGGGATCCTCACTCGGCTAATACCATTAAACGATATGGAGAGCATACCCTTTTGAATTATACGGGTCAGTATTTGAGATCAGTACAAATAGTAAAACAGAAGAATCGAACTTACGTAGGTATACCTACTAACCTTAAGAAAACCAGAAAGGGTGATAGGACTAGTAAAAGAACATTGAACCAAGTAGCTATCATGTTAGAGTATGGTTCTAGAGGTGGTAATTTACCTCCAAGACCTCTATGGGCACCAGCTTTCGAACAAGTTGGTGGTAAGAAGGTTCTGAAGGAAACTATAGTAAGAGAACTTCGTAAAGAAATAAGGAAATATAGATAATGGGATTTACAATAAGTAAAAATCAAGGTTCAGGTAGGACTGTTATAACGGTAACACCAGAAGAAAAGAATGCTACGGACAAAGATATAGTTCAGATCTTAACAGTAGAAGCTGTAGATGGGTCAACTAAAGAAGTAAAGCTTATCCACAAGAAAGGGGAAGGCAATTATGAATACACTTTCAGAGTTTCACCCACTGAATTATACTTTGAGCCTACAGGAGAAAGTAAAGAGGTTACTATTGTATCTACTAAACAAATGGTAATCAATGGAAAGAAAGTTGGTGATCCAGTTAATGTAAATTATACTAGGGAAAACTCGGGAGATGTATCTGGCTCTGGTACTACTCTTATCATGAGCTTAAACGATAATACTCATAATGATAAACTTGGCCAAGTAATTTTCATACAGGATGAATCAGGTAAAACTGTAGTTGTAACTTGTAGACAGGGTAAAAAAGAGAACACTGCTGGAGGGGATATTGGTCTTATCCAATTATGGTCTGGTTCTGGAGTTCCTGAAGGTTATGTACTTTGTGATGGAAGTCAAGTAAGTATAGCAGAATACCCAGAATTATATAAAGCTATTGGAGATAAGTATAATACTGCTTCTACTAAAGCTGGTTATATAAGTGTTCCAGACTTAAGAGGTAGATTTGTAGTAGGATATGATCCAAGAAATTATGAATACGAACGTATTGGTAATACTGGTGGGCAGGCCTTAGTAACTCTTACTTTAGATCAAATACCTCCTCATAGTCATAAGATTACATTTAAAGAAGAAAAATGGGGGGACAATGCTAGTAAGCGACCATTCCCTAATCATACTAGGCCTGACTCAGGTTATTCAGCTTATACTCAGTCAACTGGTGGAGGTAGTGCTCATGAGAATAGGCCACCATATTATGTATTGGCTTATGTAATGAAAATAAGATAGGAGGTAATTATGGTAAATTCACAAGAGATAGTAGAGAGAACCTTCTATATATGCTTATTGAATGTTCTCTTAGAAAAGAAGATGGGACTTAATCCTGAGGATTATTTACCTTTATCACAAGAGAATGAAAAGAGATTCCAAGAAGATAAGGAAGCAATAGATAAGTTCATTTACTTATTTGGTATAGGTAATAACCAGGTAAGAGGTCCTAAAACATGTCCCAGGATAACTATAGAAAGCACTGCTTATTATCCTGGAGATATTGGAGTAGAGAAATATATCATTGGAGATAAATTAGAGGCAGGCAATTATCAGATGTCAGAGTTCCCGTATGAAACCAAGGATATCACTATCGATATTCATCTGGTAGCAACTACTCAGAATGATATGAGATTACTTCACTCTATTCTTCATGAAGCATTACCCACTAGGGGATATATAAGACCTTACTTCAATGATTTAGAAGAATGGGATAAAGGTAGGATAGCTCCTACTGGGAATCTGTTTATAGAGATTGGTAATTTCTATGACCATCCAGATGAATCCCATGGATTATTGGAAAAGGTATACCAATATGTATGTAAGGATGGTATTATACCAGAAAAACTGGTAGAAATGGGGGATCTAATACCTATAAAAGATATAAGTCTTTTACTAGGACCAGAATACCAAAAGGACGAGGAGATGCTCAATCTCAATATACATGTTTAACTCAAAAATTTACTAAAATGAAAAAGTTAGTGTTTATGCTGATGGCACTCATTTTACCAGTGTCATTGTTTGCTGCAGAAGTAGAACCTTCAACTGGTTCAGAGTTCGTAATCAATCTGGGTACCTTTACGGGTATAGTAACTTTGGTATCCTCTTTGGTTACTCAGATACTAAAGGTAATCCCAGCTATCAAAGACAACAAACTTGCTAAGATTGGTATATCTGCCTTAGTAGGTATTCTTGTATGTCTTATAGCTTGGGGATTACAACTTACACCATTATTGGAAAACTATCCTTTCTACCAGGTATTAATTTATGGATTAGCTGCTGGTTTATCAGGATGTGGTTTCTATGATGTGATTAAGGCTATCGGAGGTTTATTTAAGAATAAAGAAGATTAATTTTCTAATAATACCAGTAAGGTAACGATACTTACTGGTATTAATTAAATTAATGTATAACCTATAAAACACAAGGATATGTCAAAATCACCAAGCGTTGTTTTTAAATTCGAGAACAACAATGTTCAACAGACTACTCCTCTTTTAGGAGTATCATGTTTCTTGGCTAGAACTGAAAAAGGTCCCTATGATGATCCTTCAGAATTAATCACTTCTTTCTCTCAATTCCAAAGAATATTTGGTAAAGAGATTGTACCTGATGGTTCTGTATCTAACATAGAGAAAGCTTTAGTAGGAGGTTCTAAGCTAAGAATTATTCGTGTATTGGGAGCAGGTGCTAAAAAGGGTACCATTACTAAAGCAGTTACTAAAGCAGAAGACTCTAGAGTATTAGAAGAAGATGAGATTGAATTAGCTTCTGCTATACCTGGAGAAGTTCAAGCTTCTGAAGTAATGAAATTTACTTCTGGAGGTACTAATGTAAGCTTTGGTTTGGTAACTAAAGGATATGGTGATCCTATTGGTTCTGGAGAAACCTTTAAAGTAGGTTTTTCTAAATCAGTGAATACCATCTTTTATAACATATATGATGCCAATGGTTCTATCCTGGAATCAGGTCCGGTAATTACTTATAAAACTAAGGATGCTCAGAATAAAACTTCTGTAGATTACCTGGCTTTAAGCAACTTTGCTAGTAATTCTGCATACCTGGAACCTAAGATGGTAACCACTACCGATAAGATTAAGTCTTTCGAAAACCTGGTAGCTTGGCTTCAGACTTCAATTGATCAAACCGAAAATCCCCTAACTATCCAAGTTGGAGGTAAAGAAGCAACCACTACTGAGACTATGTTCAATGGTACACTGGGTACTGCTGGTGCTGACCCAACTGCAGATGAATGGATTGCTTCTTTGGATTTGGTAAAGGATTATACAGATGTTTATCAGTTAGCTTGTTCTCATATTCATCAACATCTGAAAACAGATCAAGATGTTTTAAAAGTACATAAGGCTGCTAAAGATATGTGTGCTGAATTGCAAGAATATACCTATTACATCGAAGTACCTAAATATACTACCCATTATTCTGAGGGAACTCAGCCTAGAAATAAGCAGAGCATTATTACTTGGATTAATAATTGTTTGGGTAGTATCGGTAATTCTAAGTATGCGGCCTATTTTGCAGGTGGTATCAAGTACTACAATGAATTCGGGTTACTTACTAATTCAGATGTATTGGGTACCATCTTCGGTTTGGGTGATACTTCTGCTTCTAACTATGGACCTTGGAAGTCATTTGCCGGTATGAACCGTGGAGTAATCTATGATGGTCAGGGCCCAGTAAGTCCTAACTATGGTAGTGATTCTCGTTATAATGAACTAAACGAATTGGCTCAGATGTATGCCAACATGATTGTAATCAAGGATACTCCATCCTCTGGTAAACAAACCATGTTATGGCATTGCTTCTCTTCTCAAGTAAAACAGGATTCAGAAAGATTCCTTTCAATTGTAAGATTGAATTTGTACTTGAAGAAGACTCTTCGTCCTATATTGAATAAGTATTTGGAAGAGCCCAATATCTGGGGTACTTGGAAGAATATCTATCTTGAGGTAAAACCAATCCTAGATAATCTGGTAGATGAAAATGCTATGTCAGAGTATATATGGATGGGTGACCAAGATGCTGGCTCTTATTCAGAACTCTCCGTAAATAATGAAGCTGATGTCCGTCAGGGTAAATATAAAGTAATCCTGAAGTATAAGGATATTGTTCCTATGCAAGAAATTACAATTAACATTGTAATCGATGCAGCTTCTAAATCAGTTAACATTTCAGAAAACGAATAACATTAAAATCATAAAACATGGGAGCAAAAGTAAAGAATCCTAGAAAGAAATTCCTATGGAGCATCTCTTTCCCAAAACATCCTATCAATACATATCTATTCCAGACTTGCCAACTTCCAGATATTGAGATTGACCAGGTTGCTCATGGTGATGTAAACAGAGATGTAAAAACTGCCGGTAGAGTTACCGTAGGTAATCTGGTAGTAGAGAAACTTTTAACTACTGCTGGTTCAGATACCTGGCTTCAAGATTGGTTATATTCTTGCCAAGATATGATAGCTGGAGGTGGGTTAGTTCCTAGTGAATATTGGGAAACTGCCATTGTAAATGAACTTGCAGAAGATGGAGTATCTGTCCTAAATACTTGGCTGCTTGAAGAAGTTTGGCCTTGTAAAGTAACTGGCCTTGACTTAGATCGTATGGCTTCAGAAAACACAATAGAAAATATAGAATTTTCTGTCGGTACTTGCGATAAGTATTAACTCTCTTAGTCATTTTCTTACTAGAGTTTTAGGTGGAGGGGTGGGATTCCTAGATAAGGAGTTTCACCCCTTTCTTGTTGATACTTACCGCTACTATGAAATTATGAACTTTTAAAAATTAGATAAAATGGATATGACACTAAGAACCTTAGTATTCACTGCTCCTTCTGGTAGACTTTTTGAAATCAGAGAGCAGAATGGTGAAGATGAAGAAATTATCACCAACCCGGTAGATTCAAAGAATCTTATGAATCTTACCAAGTATATTTCAGCAATAGTAGTTAAAACGAATGCTACTAAGTCAGGTAGATTAACCATAGAGGATGCTCTTAAGTTACCCTTGCTGGATAGATACTGTATCCTATTTAATTCTCGAATCTTCTCTTTGGGAGAGGAAGTAGAATTTACTTATAAATGGGATAACAAAGATTCTGTAACTTACTCTCAGGACTTGAGAGAATTTCTTTTCGATTATGCAGTACTTCCTACAGAACAAGAAATGGAAGAAAAACCCAATGCCATTCCTTACTACCCGGGAAGAAAAGGAGAAGATGGATTTACTCTTATGCAATATACAGAGGAATTGAACTCAGGTAAGGTAATCCAATTTGAATTGATGGATGGAGAAAAAGAGTCTCAGATGGTTCAGCTTTCACCAAGTAAACTTACTCGACACTCTACTCTTCTTCTTCGTAACCTTAAGTTAAAGGTGGATGATAAATTTGAGAAAGTAGAAAACTTCTCTCTATTCTCATCAAGGGATATGGCAGAAATTCATCGGTTGGTAAATACAGTAGACCCAATCTTCCATGGATATACTCAAATCGAAAACCCAGAAACTGGGAACATGATGGATTACCCAATTATGGCTGCTCCTGATTTTTTCTACTTGACGGGAGATATAATTTAGAGGAAGATTACATATACATTACTCGGGCTGAGATAGTCTTAGACTATCTCACCTTTTTGTGTCTACCCGTTCGTAAAAGAAAGAAATTCCTACTCATAGCTGAGAATTATTATAAACAAATGAAGAAGAAAATGTCAACATGATAGGAGATACAAAAAGTTTAGTAGAAGTCGGGGTATCAATGGTACTCCGAGATAAGTTTAGCTCTGAAACCGGTAAAATTTCACAATCATTCAACAATATGATGAATGATATGAATGACTGGAACAGGGCTATTCAGATGAGTGCAGGTAATGCTGTACAAAACAGTATGAGATTCCTTGGAGGCATGGCAGAAGCTTATCAGTATTCGGCCAAGGTACAAGATACTATATTCATGGCCTCAAAGATTGCAGGAGCTACAGCTGAGCAACAAACCGAAATGATGCAACTAGCTCAAGCAGTCAATGCCGTTACTCCCTTGACTGTTGCCGATATTGCTTCTGGCCAAAGGTACTTAGCAATGGCAGGTAATACAGTAGAACAGATAAAGGATATGACTGGGCCTGCTGCTAAGTTAGCATCTATCCTTGGTCAACCATTTGGAGGTAAAGGAGGTGTAGCTGACTTGATGACTAATATCATGTCAATGTATGTTATACCTTCTCAACAAGCTACTAAGGTTACTGATGATTTGTATACTGCTGTAACTAATGCTAATATGTCTCTTACCGATTTGGCTCAAGCTATTACCTATGCTGGAGCTGATATGGCTAATGCAGGATATGACTTAAGACAGACTGCTGCAGCTATTGGTGTATTGGGAGATATGGGTATTCAGGGTTCATCAGCCGGTACTGCATTAGCAAATATGATTCGTTATTTGCAACTTTCTTTAGCCGACCAGAAAAAGAAAGGATTTAGTGCATTAACTAGTTTAGGTTTAAGTCCACAAGATTTCTTTGATGCTGAAGGTAATCTTATTCGATTAGATAAGGTATATCGTAAGTTTGGAGAAGCTCTTATGAATAAACCCCTTCTGGAAAGAACTAAAGCTTTCTATAATATCTTCGGAGTTCGAGGTACTCGTGATATCTCTAATCAGATTAGAAATATGATGGCGGGTTCTGATAAGATGACTAAGATCTTAGAACAATATGATAAGAACTCTGGCATAGTAGAACAGGTTACTGAGGAAAGATTAAAGACTCCTCAAGGTATCATTGAAGCTTTCAAATCTAACTTTGAAAACTTAGTAGTGAATATAGGTTCAACTTTAGCCGATGTATTTAATCCCATATTAACTGTATTCACTAAGATATCTCAATGGGTACAAGGAATAGCTGGTACTATAGGAGGTCAGATAGTAGTTAAAGCATTAGCTTGGGGTTCAATTACGGCTTTAGTAGTAAATGGCTATAGGTACCTAGCTGCTACTGGTAGAATGCTTTCTACTTATATGCAACAAACCAATACCCAATCTCAGGCTACGGCAAGTGGAGTTAGTAAGTCTGCTTCTGCTGCAGCTGTATTAGAAGCTAGATTAATACATATCACTCAGATTATGAGAGAACAGTATTACCTTCAAAAGGCAATGGCATTCGGTTGGACTGCTGGACCTAGAGGAGGTTGGTATGGGCCAGATGGTAAACGTATTAGGAAGTTTGGAATACCCGGGCCAACATTGGGAGGACTTGGGGGAGGTACTACTAAACCGCCTACTCCTACTGCCGGACCTGCAGTAGCTAGGTTAGGTATGAAAGGGTTACTTGGTAGGGTAGCTGGATTCTTGGGAGGTTCTTGGGGGATGGCTATTGGTATAGCATTACCTCTTGTAGCAGATTACTTACCCAGGTTAATAGATTCCTTAAACAAGAATACTGATTCTAATCTATCAAAGGAAACTCTAACTAGTGATGAATATTTAACCGAGAAAATGGCAAGAGCTATCAGGGCAGCTTTACTGAATGATAAACCTAATGGTACTGTTAACATTACTATTGATGGAGCTCCTGTTGGTTCTGTAGCTCCAGGTGAAACTTTAGGAGTTAATTATGCTACTCAAATTGGATTAATACCTTAAATTATGGCAAGAATATTAGGAAAACTAGCGGGTAAGGTTGTTAAGAAATATAATAATCTTACCCAAGATACTGCTGGAGTACTTACAGGTCCCATAAATAAACTATGGAGAGCTAAGATACACCTTAACCGATTAACTTCAGGTTTACCTAAGGATACTGCTCCCAGAGGTAAACTGTTTAATCCGAATGGAGCTTTGGGAGAAAGGGAAAGATCTTCCAAGAATCCATTACTCAACAGTTCTCTTCAAAGTATTAGGAGATTACAACTTCAGCATGGAAATCTTAAGATTGACAGAGATGATCCTGCTCAAGGTAGGACTGTAGTAGAAAACAATAAACTTTATGGAGTAAGCCAAGATGTAAGAAAACTGAATCAGGTAATCATATATAATACTAATGTTAGCCCATACCAATATATTGTTTTACAGAATAGACCTCTGAGCTTTGATTTTAGAGGAGAAACAACTTGGGCTACCATTAAGTCTATGGGTAGAAATACTCCTATGTATCATTATACTGGTTCAGAAGATATTGTACAATTCAATGTATCTTGGTACTGTGATGATCCGGATAATCCTGCTGAAGTATTAACTAAATGTAGGTTATTAGAATCCTGGAGTAAATCTAATGCTTATCAAGCAGCTCCCCCAATCTTACAGATTCAGTGGGGAAATTCTGATACTTTTGAAGGTCATTATTATATACTTACTTCTGCTACATATTCTCTTTCTAATTTTAGAAATGCTTCTAGACAACGTATGAGAGGCTCAGTAGATATAAGAGAAGATCTAAATCTGTATCCTGCTACTGCTACTCAAGAATTAATATTCAAACGAGTAAGCTCATATAGTTTATCTTATGAGGATATTGTTAAAAGTAAAGCTGCAGAAAAGACTGTGGGTATTTTTACAACCGATAAAATCAAGTAACCATGGATATAACTTCTTATTTAGTTGGAGCAAGTCCATACGATAATGGATTTACTCTGAATTATGGAGATGGAGATTATTCTTTAGAATCCTACCCATTACTTATACCCTCTTCTCCCAATGACTTTCAGCATACCCTGAAAGAGGGTGAAACTCTACAGAATATCGCTTATAGGTATTATGGAGATTCTGGTAAATGGTATATTATTGCTGAGTATAATAACATAATAAATCCGTTCACTGAATTAAAAGGTGGAATGGTATTAATGATACCGGCTTATGGAAGTTAAAGCAAATAATCCCATATTATATAAAGGCACAGGTACTCCTTACCTAGCCATTTTTGATAATCAAGGTATACCAGTTATGAACCCTCTTACTGGTATACCTTTAGGAGCGTATATAAGTAGCTGGTCATATGTATATGATGAAGAAAAAGAAAACTTAGCTACAATAACTATTGATACTGGTAATCCAGATACTGTAGATGTAGAAGCTTTACAGGAAAATAGAGATATCTTTTTACAGTGGGGATATATTTTTAGTGATGATACATTTGTATCAAGCCCCGCTATAAATATCAAAGTAAGGGATTTCGATTGTATCTTTGATTCTACAGGTACCCATATAACTATCAAATGTATTGATGGCACGAATCATCTTAGGTTTATGCCCCCTCATAAACCTACTGAGGATACCGATGATAGTATGGTTAAATTCTTGGATTCAGGATGCGGATTAAATGTTGGAGTAATAATAGAAAGGTTTGAGTAATGGCAAATATAATAAGTAATCAAGCTTATGAAGCTATACAGGTACCAACAGAAGTTACTCCCGAAGTACAGGGTACCATTCTGTATGCTAATCAATTTAGTGGCATAGGTCAAGTTGGTATGCCAGACGATTTAGCTGAAGTACTTAATTCTAACTTAGGTACAATAGGTAACAATGTTCTAGTTCAACTAGAAGCTAAGATGGCTGCCTATGGTAATGGTCCTTGGTATGTAGATAGTAGAGATGGAGTAATCTACATACATAATCGTAAGTTTCAACAACCTCCACATCATACCTACATATTCCAAGCTGAAAATGGGGAAGTATTAAGAGTATCCTTTACTACTCAGAGGTCTACTAAGCAGAAGATGATGCAGTTGGGTAATACCATAAAACCAGAAGATAAGCAAATGCAAATCCAGGTAAGTTACATTGATGATCAACAGAATGAGATTTTACATGACCCACTACAGTTGGATGCTCTATCTACAGTAGATGTACAAAGCCCAGGATTATTTCATAGATCCCCCGAAGTTTTAAAACCCCATGTTGATAGTAAGGTAGAGAAATGGAAAGAAGATAGATTGAAATCCTTAGATGAAGAATTGGCTTCTAAAAAACAAGCTCAAAGACTAAAGACTGAATCTGCTAAGAAAGAATATGATGCTAAGGGTACTGGTTATTTAGATGCAGGTGGTGGATTAGAGTCTATGTCCGATACAGAATTAAGGGATGCTACTTCTCAAATGCTAGAGGAAGCTTATACTAAAGGAGAACTAACTAATATAAAATCTTCTATTGATGCACTAGTAGCGGGAGGAATGGACCTTACTTCTGCAATGAAACAAGTATACCAGGGTTTAAATTTCGTATTCAAAAATAAATACACTGAGGTATGGACTGAAGTTTGGGAAGATCCTCGTTCATATTCTTCTGGGGAATTAAAGTCTTCTAGTCGTGTGAATAGTATGACTGAACTGAATGCAGAGAAAAGGAAAACTCAGGAGGGGCTAGCTAAAATGCAAGAAGATCCAAATATCATTGTCTATCCTTTAACTCTTCATGAAGAATCCTATTATCCTCAAACTTATAATCCGGTTCAAGCTGGTAGAGGCCCTGGAGATAATCACGGGTATTATCGAAGCAGAGTAAAGGTATTCAAAAAAGTAAAACAGCTTTTGAAAGTACCAGCTTGGAAAACCCTTACTAACTTATATGATAGAACTGGAGGAGTAGGTAATAGAGAAAGAGCAATGAGGATAAATGCTAACGGAGGTTTAAAGATAACCGAGAAAAAACTAATCTGTCAAATGCAAGTAGTAGGAAGACCTTCATTAAAAACCTCAATGGTACTTCAGCTTTTGAACGTTGGTAAAAGGTGGTCAGGGTATTGGTATATAAAGAAATGTACTCATAGAATGGATGCTGGTACAGGATATATTACTGACTTAGAATTAGTTAGGAATAATGGAACAGCTGGCTTTCAAGTTGCTGCTGGTAATATTAATACCCAAGATGTGGTATCTAATAATGCCAGAAGTCAAGGAACTACTGATGTAGGTAAAAATAAAGCTGGAGATGCTCATTCTTCTGATTTTACCATAAATGCTACTAAGGCAGAATATGAAGCCTTCAAAGCCTTGGATGGTAATACCGAAGAACAAAGAAAGTTTGTTCAAGATATGGTTATCTATAGGGAACAGAATGCTAATACTCCTACTAAAGGTAATGATGGTATCATAGAAGTAGAAAGAACTGTATACCAATCTACGGGTAAGGATGGAGAAGATGTAGTTACCATTACTAATGTTAAACGTAAAAAGGTAGAAGCTACTAAGGATGTATATCGAAAGTATAATTTCAATATAGATTACATTATTAAACAGATGAACCAAGACTTTTCTAAAACCGAATGATATGGCTTATGAATCAGCAAAAACAATAACTGAACAAGGATTAGAATCCTTGGGAAGATACTATTCAGTGTACAGGGCCATGGTAGTTAATAACACAGACCCCGATCATATGAATCGTATAAAAGTGGCTATACCTGAAGTAATGGGAGGAATAGTACTCTGGGCTTATTCAAAGGGTCAACATGGATCTACTGGGTCTGGTTTTAAAATGATGGCTCCTAAGAATGGTGATATAGTATATATTACCTTTGAGTATGGTGATCCCAGTAAACCTCTATGGGAATATCATGGTTGGGCTCAAAACCAAATACCTGATATCCTGGATGATCCCGATACTATGGGTATAGTTACACCTAATGGGAATAGAATCTGGTTAAATGATAAAGATGGGTCACTTAAGATGTACCTATATGGGTCTGCTACTATCTATGCTGAAGGCCCAGTAAGTATAAATTCTAAAGCTCAAGCTTATGTGAATGCCTCAAAGGTTATAGTAAACCAAGGTAATAATGATGGTATAATCAATATCAATGAATTAACCCAGAAATTAAACCAATTAGTTTCAGAGATAGAATCATTAAAAACTCAATATAATTCTCATACCCACTCTGGTATTCAATCGGGACCTGCAGTTAGTGGACCTGTTATTACTCCAGTCACGAAACCATTTTCTACTTTTAATAAAACAGATTATGAGGATTCTAAATTTGTACACTAATGGCAAATAACTTATACACTAATATTATCGGTATTGGTCCTTTGTTTCCAATACGGATTACTGAGAATGAAAAGGGAGAGAAAGGTTGGTATCCAGTAAATGGAGATATTGAACTTGTTCATAATAACCTATCTGCTCTCCTTTGGTATGATATAGGTCAAAGATTCAGGCAAGAAGATTTTGGTACTAGGCTATGGGAATGTATAGAAGAACCCAATACCCAGGCTTTAGCTTTCTTGGTAAAAGACTTCTTAAAGAAAGCTATCTCTACCTATGAAACTAGGATTACTTTTAAAAGTCTGAATATGAGGTTAGAGGGTACCAAACTTTTCATTGAGATGAATTATGTAATTAATCAAACTGGTAGCCAACAGGTATTGGGTATTAGTTATGATAGGTCTGAAAATATTTTAAAACCTTACTAATATGATAACGAATAAATGGCTAAACCCTTATCAGAGATCCTTTCAACAGATTAAAGCTAAGCTGATCGAATCTCTTACTACTATCAAGGATAAGAATGGTCAGACTCTTATCACGGATTATTCCGAAGGTAATATTCTGATAATTATCCTATCTCTGTTTGCAGCTATTGCTGAAGTACTTCATTATTACATTGATAACGTGGGTAGGGAATCTTTCTTATCCACGGCTCGGCGTTATGATAGTGTAGTAAAGCATGGCTTATTGGTAGACTATCATCCGAGAGGAGCAGTAGCTGCTTCAGTAGATGTAATCCTAACTCGTGATCTTACAGGTAGTAATATTGCTTCTAGGTTAACTATCCCAAAAGAAACTCTCTTTACAGATGTTAACGGTAACTCCTGGCTTTCTGCTAGAGATGTAACTTGGTATGCTAATGTTACTACTTGTAAAATACCCCTGATTCAACATGAGAAATATAATCAGTCTGGGTTGTCAGGATTAGTAATACCTTCAGAAGGTAGGCCAGAAATTACAATAGGTAAATTACCTGATGGTAAATATTATGAGCATGGTACAATGCAATTATCCATTGATGGAACTACTTGGACTTTAGTAGATACCTTTGCTTATTCTAAACCTTCAGATAAACATTTTATGGTAACTGTCAATGCTAGCCAAGTTGCCGTAATAGTATTTGGAGATGGTACCTTTGGTTCTATACCTTCTGCAGGTCAAAAGGTAACATCAGCAAGCTTCTATATCACCACGGGTATTCAAGGTAATGTACCAGCTGGTTCTATTGTACAAACTCCAGCCATAGTAAAAGCTTCTATATCTGAGGCTACTACTAGTAATCAATATGCTGCAGGAGGAGGTTCTAGTTATGAGAACTTTGGTATGTTAAAAGAACATATACCCTTGAGTGTTAAAACTCTTGGAGTAGCTATAAGCAAACAGGACTTCGTAGATTTAGCTATGCTAATAGATGGAGTAAATAAAGCTGCCGTAGATTATGAATGTGGAAGAAAGCTTACAGTATATATCAGTGCTGATAATGGTGGAGTAGCTGATTCTGCTATGATAAACAAGGTTTATACCCAACTATCACAGAGAGCCCCCTTAACTACTTGGCTTCAAGTTAAATCTGCAGGATTAGTAGATATAACCTTAGAGATAGAAGTAACCGGTAAGAAATCTTATAAGACCAACGAAATCCAAGCTCAAGTTCTGAATGCCTTATACAATGCTTATTCTATTGAGAACTCCGAGATTGGGGGCAAAGTAAGAATCTCAGATATTTATGCTTTGATTGATAACCTATCTACGGTAGATTACTTACATATCAAGAAGTTCTATATTAAACCTTGGCCTGTTACCATATATGGTAACAAGGAATTACTTCTTGGTCAGTTTAAATTAGAGAAAGCTAATGGGTCCATGACCTATTTTATAAACTTTACTGGAAGCAATTCATACACTGTAAAAGCTTCAAGTGGAGGATTCCAAACTACTGGCTCTGTAGGTAGTACTATAAACATCACTGATAAAAATAATGGTATCACTTTCTCTTTGGACATACAAGCAAATGGCTATCAACAGGGATATCGTTATTCTATTACTATCTCAGAACCTAATATGGATTATGAAGATCCTGGATATAACTTACCTGTATTCCAGAAATCTTCTCAATTAACTTTAACTGTTCACGAAACTGTTTAATATGATAGACCTTAAGAAACTTATAGATTTCCTACCTTTTGAATATAAAGACCAAGACACTTATAAGGTAGATGGAAAGGGTATCTTAGAAAGGTTCCTAGAAATTTGTGGAAGTTATTTTCAAGATAATATATCCGCAGATATTGAGAGTTTACTAGGAATAACTGACTTTGATACCTGCCCAGAGATTTATTTGAATTACCTTTGGGAAAGCTTTGGGCAATTACCTTTTGCAAGGTGGAATAATATTGATGAAGGAGCTTTTAAAACTTATTATAATGGTCTGTTAAGTGAAGCTGAATTAAATAGCCTTAAGTCTAAATGGATTTTACCTAAGAAAGGGGCTTTAGCTTTAACTACTAAACAGATAAGAGATTTACTCAAGTATTCTATATCTCTGATAAAGATACGAGGTACTTCTCAGTTCTTTGAAATATTATTCCGAATGTATGGGTTAAACTGTACCATTGATGACCCCGCTAAATCAGGTTATGATGGTTGGTTAAAAACACATCCTTACTTTGACCAAGATCAGTATTATGATAAATCTAACTTTGATAACATTTACGGTTGTAGTCAATGTATCAATGTAACCTTCCATATAACTGGACATGGCTATTCAAATAACTCGGGAGAATTTATAGAGTTCAGAAAAGCTATAGAAAATATAATCGATAGATTTAAGCCTTATCATGTAGGAGCTATTATTGATTATGGTTTTAATATAAATGATAATTATCTGATAACAGCCGATTTTGTAGACCCAAATATAAACACTATTCAGCCTGGGTATATAACCTCTGTACCTATTAAGGTTACAGTCTCTAGTAATTATCAAAATGCCGACTTAAGGTATCAGGTATCTGGAGATGGTAATACTTGGGGTTACAAGAAATATGAAAATGGCACTATTTTTAATGCCACTATAGGTAATCAGACTTATTATTTTAGAAGTGTGGGAGACCCGACTAAAGTTACCCAAGTTCATGTAAAATTAAAGGAAGTAGTCAAATCCTATAATATATCGGTTAATCCAACTACACTGCATATTACACCAACTAATAAGGAGGTATCGGCTACAGTTACAGCTACTCTTTATCAAGAAGGTAAACAGACTCCAGTTAATATACAATTGGTTGGGGAAACTGAAGTTAAGCCTTCTGGTTCAACTTATAAATTTAAAGAGCCAGGTACTTATGAATTCCAGATTGTAGAATACCCAGTAAAAAGAGTTTCACTGGTTGTTACTAGAGAACCTAATAAATACAAGGTTAAATGTACTCCAGAAGAATTCAAGCTATTAAGTAATGTAACTAGTTTAGCTAAAACCATACTAACTATAGAAGATGATTATGATGAGGAAGGTTTGGAATGTTACTTGATTGGTAAAGATGATACTAGGTATAAATCTGGGGATACTTTCCAAACATTTGGTACTGGAGTTTATAAGTTTGCTTGTACTAAGGATAATTTAGAGAACTTTGATGGTATAGGAATATTTACCGTATATACCAGTATCTCTAAATTCACTTATCATTTATCTAAAGAATATCAAACTTTATCTTTAGAGATGGGAAGTGGATCTGTAAATCAAGAACTTTACTTATCAGTAACTCCCTCTGATGATCCCGATAATCTTATAGATTATGGAGTTAGTATTTATTGTGATAATACTAAGTTAACCGATATTACCTTGAATAAATCTGGTAATGGTAAAGCTAGTGCTACTTATTCATGCAATAAACCGGGAAGTTATAAAGCTGTATGTAAGGGAGATCCTTCAGTTTATACTACTTGGTCAGTATATAGTTATACCAAACCAGAAGATCCCTATATTTATATCGAAGCAGTAAATCCTTCAGATCCTAATTGGATATCTCCAAAGGATTGGGCTAATACTCCAAATAACCAGAAGGTAAATGTATCATATCAACTTGCTGAAGGTAAGTCGGTTACTATCCGAGTAATGCCTTTCGAAATAGAGGAATATGATTCAGTATTACTTATGGAAACCGGAGCAGAGTATAAATTCGAAGAAGTTATTACTTTAGATAAAGCGGGTACCTATACCTTTGTTGGTAAGGGTAATAAAGACAAGAAGGCTACATTAGTAATCAAAGACTATAATCTTGAAGTTAAGATAAGTTGTAGTCCTGAAAGAGCTACTCTAAGTGGGCAAGGAGAAGGAGAAGTATATACCACTGTGGTATGTTCTTCTAATCATAAGGATTTTATAACTGATGTAAGATTAGTGGGTCAAGCCGATTCACATCCAGTACCTTATGAATTTAGAACTTCTAATCCTGGTACTTATATATTTGAAGCTGTTAACAAAACCGATGTAAGGTGTACATTTGAAGTTACTTTAGCTTTTGATGTACAACCAAATGAATTGGTTTGGAACTCTGATGATATTAGCAGTAAAACTTTCGAAATAGATATACCCGAAAATACAGCATGGAGAATAACCCCGAAACCTCAGGAATAAATCAATATTACGATATGTATACTGAAACGTCCACCACATCTATAGTATCTAAGGGATTTACCGTAGCTTTTGCTACAGAGTGTCTTCAATTCTTATATGATCTTCGATGGATGATCCTATTAGCATTCATATTGATAATTGCCGACTTCTGGTTTGGAATGAATGCTAGTAAGTTAAAGGGCATACCCATTAGAAAATCCAGAGCTGGAAGAAGAACTTTTAATAAGATAATAGATTATATATGTTACTTATTAATGGGAGCAGTTCTTGGTAAGGCTATTGGAGAACCCTATGGGTTAGACCCATTAGTAGTATCTATAACCGTATTGGTAGTATGTTACGGATTTGAAGTAGATTCTATCTATGGTCATATATGTACATTACACGGAGTAGAAAAGAGATACAGTATCTGGAAGATACTTTGGTCTATAGTAACCTTGAAGTTCAATAACTTATCTGAAGCTTTCAAGGATATGTCAGAACAATCTAGGAATTATAAACAATCTAAAAACAATAGTAACAATGAAAACGTACTTTAAATATGAGGGTTTGATTAAATCTAAGGAGGCAGCAGAAGCAATTGCTGCCCCTGTTGCTCTTGGCCCATTCTGTGGATTCGGCTCAGTTAAGGTATCTGGTAATAAGCTATCAGTTCAAGCTAAAGCAGAAAATGGTAAGGTATTCAAGAATGATGTAGCAGATAGGATTACTGCCAGATACATGGTAAAGAATTCTGAAGATGGAGAATCACCTCAGATAAACTTCGGATGTATTTCTAGGGATGGTTATATATTCATCTCTGATGATGAAGAGATAGTAGTAGATAATATCCAAGGTGCTCAAGGGGCTAATTCAGATATCTTCTTATTCGCAGTTCATCAAGAAGTATCAGAACCAATTGAAAACCCTATTACTTTCGTAGCATATTGGTCTTCATCTTATGAAAGCTTATATACTCTGTATAAACAATCACAGAATCCTTACTATCCCTTAGCAGAAGACAAAATCTCTTGGGATATAGTAAAGAATAATCCTGCTTCACATGAGAAATTAAATTATACCTATCTTAATTCTCAGGTAGAGGGTGCTTGTGAACCCTACAGAAATAGTAAGAATACCATGGTACTGATTGGAGTATATGGTTCTGGTACTGATGCTAATACGAAGGAGTCAGAAAACTATGCAATCATCCCTTATGGAGGTTGTTTCCCTCAACCACTACCCTTTAACTCAGCCTACAATGGGATCATGACCCATTCTATTCAAAGAGTAGAACATGTACTGGAAGGATTCGGAGGTAAAGATGACCAGACTAATGGTATAACTAATCTACAAGAATATCTTACTAATCTGAAGAAGGAGCTTATAGAAATGATTAAAAACTCGGCTTCTTCAGTTCCCACTGGATTAATCGCTATGTTTTCAGGTACTATTCCTCCAGATGGTTGGGCATTCTGTGATGGTATGTCTGGTAGACCTAATCTATTGGGTAGATTTGTAGTAGGATATGATCCAAGTAATCAGGATTATAATACCATTGGTAATACTGGTGGGCAGGCCTTAGTAACTCTTACTTTAGATCAAATACCTCCTCATAGTCATAAGATTACATTTAAAGAAGAAAAATGGGGGGACAATGCTAATAAGCGACCATTCCCTAATCATACTAGGCCTGACTCAGGTTATTCTGCTGATACCCAAGTAACTGGTGGAGGTAGTGCTCATGAGAATAGACCTCCTTATTTCGTACTAGCTTATATCATTAAACTATAATTCTATATAAACTTTTAAAATTATTAGGGCTTTTATATTTAAAGAACAGCTAATCGCTTTCGTCCAACACACAAGTGGAATTCTTATTGGGAAATAAGTTACACTGGAAAGGGAACCTCATGCACTGGGTTCCCTTTTTTTTTATGTTAGTAATGTAAGTCTTCTTTAGCTTTCTCTTCCCAATATCTTATATCTTCTTTAAGTTCTGAGATATATCTTACCGAAGATTTAGTTCTAGGCATATCAAAAAACTCTACTAATAAAATGTTAGTGATACGAGAACCATCCTTGATTCTCTCTTTAATATAGGGAGGAGGACTAAGCAATATCTCGAAGATCAAATAAGCATCGGGAGATAGGTTCTTCTTCATATATTTATATAACATATCAAGCATTTCTCCTTTAGCTTTCTCTTCTTCTGTATCATCTTCTAGTTCTTTATCATTATCGAATAAATCTTCTAATTGGTAAAGATTCTGATGATATTCTGCTCCCTCTCCATAAGCAGTTCTTAATAAATGATTCTTAAAGGTACTAAGAGAAGCTAGTATCCTTGCTTTTAAATGTTCTTCTTCACAAGTACCGTAATATTTATTAAAGACAAATAACATCTTATCCCAGAAATAAGAACTTATGATATCTGGTGTAACATTAAACCTCCTATTATCAATTTGCTTAGTAAGACGTCTGATAACTGGTTTACAGATTTTATACATCCTATCAAAAGTTTCTTTATCATAATTTTCTTGCATAGGTTTCAACCTATGTATCTCTGATCCGTTGTTGCCATTTTCCTTTATCTTCATAAGTCTATGTTTAAAATGATATGCAAATATAAGTATAATAAATCAAATATAAAATAATATATTAATAAAGTTCACCTAGAAGCTGAGGATTAGTGAGTACTAGGATGAGAGTCTATATGTACAACTCTAACCGAGACTATAGAAATCTATATGATTATACTTAATTATATTGCAATATGAAAAAAGATAATACCAAGTTTGAATTTGACACCAGCTTTCAATTAGAAATCCTAAGGTATCTCTTAAAGGATAAAGAGGGAGGCTTAATAATCAAAAAGATTAAACCAAGTTACCTAGTTCTGATTGAGCATTCTTTAATTGCCGAGGGCATATTTAAGTTCTTCAAAAAGAAAAACAAGATGCCTTCTAAGAATATCCTTAAAGAAGTTATAAAAGAATTACTTGAATCTAAAAATTACGTTGACCTGGTTACTAAGGATGATATACCCAATATCCATAAAATAATCGATGACCTATATTCAAATCCCTTGAATGATTCCGAATACATTCGAGAAAAGATATATCAATTCTCTACCTATGTAGAGATGAAGAACTTGAATGATTCTTTTGATTTGGATAACTTCGAACAATACGAAACCTATTCAAGGAAAATAGAAAAGATACTTCAAAACTCGAAACCCAAGAAAGATGATGAACCTATCTTTATGATAAGGGATATTACAGAAAGACAATTCAAACGTCAAGCAGAACCATCTGTAATACCTTGTCCATTTAGACAACTTAATGATATTACCAATGCTGGAGGTTACCCAGAACATTCAGTAAATGTTATTCTCGATAAACCCAAAGCTAAGAAAACTTTCTTCATGGTAAACTTAGCAAGAGGTTATTTAAGAATGAAGAAATCGGTTTTATATGTAGATACAGAAAATGGTAAAGAACAAATCATGGACCGATTTATTCAATCCTCTATCAATAAAACTAAGAAGGAATTATACTCTGGTGAGTATGACAAACTCGAAGCTAAACATCTTCGTAAACTTGCAAGGTTTGGAGTTGAACTAGTAGTTGAAAGAGTTCCTGCCCTGATTACGGATTGTAATTATATAAGGGAACTTATAATTAAGCTAAGAAACCAGGGTATCAATATTAAAGTACTGATGGTGGATTATGCAGGAAAGCTTGCTTCAATTGCCAGAGATAAAGAGGATTTCGACCGTATATCAAATGTATATATCGATATTCAGAATCTAGCAGAAGAGATGGATTTAGACATTGTATGGACTGCTCACCATATTACCAGAGAGGGTAAGAAACATAGAACTACTAGATATGATGAGAATGATATATCTGGTTCTATTGCAATTGTTCGTAATGCCCATACAATAGTTGGTCTTAACTCTACTGAACAAGAAGAAAAAGATGATATACTTCGTTGTGAATTAGTAGTACAAAGAGATGGTTTACCTAGTGGTAGAGCATTATTCAAATGCGATGTTGAAAGACAAAGATGTGTAGAGTTTACTAAAGAACAACGTAAACAGTACGATGAAATATATGGTGAAAAGCTTGAGGAATCTCTTAAGAAGAAAGGGAATCCTGATGCTAATGAAGAGAAGCGAGCTAAAACCAGTGGAGATATATAAACCTAAAATATGAGATTATGATTAAAAGATTAGAAGGAATTCAAAAAGGACAGAAGGTTTACTTAGTACCTTCAGATTCAAGATGTACTCCACAATATGCAGAAGTATATTCAGTGGGTCCCAAGTATATCAAGTTAACTGGAGTTAATATAAGTTTAAGGGAATTCTTCTCTGAAGATGGAAGATCTGCTAAATGGGGAGGATGGGAACTTTTCCTTTCAAAGGAATCCTATGAAGAACACAAAGAATTACTTTCACTTAGGTCACAGGTAGTTACTTTATTTGAGCAAATGATACTGAAATGCGAAGACCTAGATAAATTACGTAGGCTAAAGAAAAGATATGCCCAATATGATGACCCATTACCATTTTAACCATGAGTAAGATCACTAATGAATTTAAAACCAAGCTCTACAATTATTTTATTAAGAGCTTGGGCGCTTACAAATATAAACACGGTTGGATGAAATTACCCGTATGCCCCTTCTGTCATAGGGAACATAAGATGGGAATTAATCTTTCTATGTACCGTACCAATTGTTTTAGATGCAATTATCATATGAATCCTGCTCAACTAGTAATGGATGTTGAAGGATTTGATACTTATGCCGAACTTTTAAAATTTCTAGATAATGGAAACTTTACAGACAAAGCTTTCTCAGAAGAGAAGATTGAATTATCCGATGCTAAGCCTGTCTATCTTCCAGATGGGTTTAAACTCATTAATCAAGGAACATCACAAGTTGCAAGAAGCATTAGAAGTTACATGTCGAGCCGTGGGTTCACTATCGAAGAATTATCAAAACACGGTATCGGATATGTTGCCACTGAGGGACCTTTTTTTGGGTACCTCATCATACCATATTATTATAAGGGCACGCTCAGGTATTACAATGCGAGAAATGTTATTGGACAGGGCCCAAGATACAATAATCCAAATAAAGATATTACGGGACTTGGAAAGGAATTTATTATCTTCAATCAAGATGCCCTCGACATGTATAGTTCGATATTTATCTGTGAAGGAGCAATCAATGCACTTACTATGGGAGACAGGGCTATTGCCACCATGGGTAAGGCAATCAGTGCTTACCAAGTTAACCAGCTTATCAAATCTCCAGTTAATAGATTTATATTACTCCTGGACCCTGATGCCATCAAATATTCAATCAACCTGGCTTTCAAATTGGTCGCTTATAAAAAGGTCAAGGTTATACAATTGCCTGAAAATAAAGATTGTAACGATCTAGGTCGTAAAGAAGTACTTAAGTTAATATATAATACTCGGTACCAATCTTATCAAGATTTATTGAAACTTAGAAACTCCTTGGATTGAGGATTTCCTATTATAATATATATATAACTTAAAATAAGAAAGTATGAAACAATTATTAGAAGCTATAAGAGCCAAATATTTATGCCTTCATGATTGGGAGGTGGTAAGTAAAACTGAATATACTGATTGTTGGAAAATCCTATTAAAATGTAAGAAGTGCGGTAAACTTAGAAAGAGAATAGTATGAGAGACCCCTCTATTCATATAACTAAGCATCAATTCGAAAAAATCCTATCTCAGTTAGAGGTATATAATTTTCCGATTGATGCTTTCTTTGTTATTGCTCGTAAGGAAGCAATAAATACTAGAGTTGTAGTTGTTACAAACAATAAGACAACTAAGAAAGTTTCTAACATTTTACTAGCATCTAAGGGAGATGCTGCTTTAGTTGCTGATATTATATATGCAACTCGTATAAAACTAAAGCATAGAGGAGTTAGAAAAATAAGAGAAACAGAACCAAGAAATTGGGCAGTATGTAAAAAGATAGCAGAGCTATGTAATCAATTCTGTGAAGATTTCCAATTAGATACCCGGGAAGGTTTTATCAAATACATCGAACTAGGTATCAAGAAGATGGACGGTAATTATAATAACCTCCTAAACAGATTATCTTCTATGTCAGAAAAGATATCAGATTTATATTCTGCTACTTTGGAAATGGAAGATGATTCTGGTAATGCTAAAGCTATACATGATTACTTTATAAAGAGAGTAGCTGATGTTACTGGCATATATGAATCATTCGTTAATCAGCCAGATAAATATATACACTTTGTAAGGTTAGATAAATTTCTATCAGAGAAAGGGTGGGACCCAATTCAATTCATAGATGCTCAATTCGAATCTCTTGCTTGGTGTAATGGTTTACCCGAACCCAGTCAGATGTATAATGACAAGGCTATCGAAAGATATAATAAATACCTATTTAAACATAAGAATCATTCACAATCAGAGGAACCTAAAGTAGAGGGAAGCCTTTGGTCAAAAATTAATAAATTATGAAAGCTTTTAAAAATCGTTTAGAAGAGATGGCAGAAGCCACTGTAAATGCTTTGGATTATTCCGATAGCAAAGTAGAATACCCCGATATTTCTATAGTTCAGAAATGGCCTAAGGAAATAATCTTGCCCTTGTATGATTTATATAAAAATACTTGGTATTCAGAATTAGCTTTAATCCTTATGTATACTCAGCATCAGGCTAGGTTTGAAGAAATAGGAGAATTAATGCTTGGTATCGGATTAGTAGAGATGGTACATTATGATAAGCTGGGAGACTTCTTATTAAAAGCTTCTGATGTAATGGACACTGATATACCAGGAAATAATCAGTTAACTGTACATCCCCTAATAGATCTTGGTACTTCAGCAGAATCTGCTTTAAGATTATCATTACAAGCAGAAAAAGAAACTCTAGAAGAATATTATAAAGTATTCGATTCTCTGAATAAAAAAGAAGAGTATATAAAGAGAAGTGATTATATTCCAGTTACCTATCTTATCCAGAAATTCATTGCTGATGAAGAATATCACATTTCTCTTTTAAAGAAAGCTCTGAAAGAATACGAGGATTCCGATGACGAGCCTAAGAAATGTAAATCAGTAACAGTAATCATATGAAAATCATAATTCGTAATTGTAACGTTGCAGAATTAGATATACCTCTAAAATATGCAACTAAGTTATATAACGAATTTGCTATCAGACACCCCAATGCCTTTTACCTCCGTACTAGGCAACGGGGTATGCAAAACTGGGATGGCAAAATAAAGTATATAACCAAGACTGGTCAATTTAAGATAGGCTTACTTCCTTCAGTATATAAAAGATGTATTGAACTTGGAATTAAGCCTATCATAGTAGATATGAGACAACCTTTACCTAAAGTCAGTAAAGTTGTAACTCAGATAGGTAAGTATAAATTAAGACCCGAACAAGAGAAAGCTGTTAAGGCAATCTTATCTAATAAACTAGGTGAAACACCTTTTCAGATTGGGGTATTAGATTATACAGTAAATGCAGGTAAAACTCTGATTATGTCTGCTTTATATTTATCCTATAAGAAGCAGTTAAAGACTTTGCTTATAACTAATGACTCCGATTGGTTAAATCAAGCTAGAGATGAATTTAAGCAATATCTACCGGGAGAAGATATTACCTTTGTTCAAGGTAAAGTTTTAAACTGGAGTAATTTTACCATCGGTATGGTTCAATCTATTTCTCGGAATATGAAATATTATCAGAATGAACTTGCTAAGATTGATATGGTATTAATCGATGAAGCTGACCAAGGAGGTAGTAAGCAATATCAGAATGTGATCACTAGGTTATTTAATACCCGAGTTAGAATCGGATTATCTGGTACCATTTATATGAGTAAGCTTGCCAAGGATAAAGTTAAGAATATGAATTTACGTTGTTTCTTTGGCGATGTAATAGCAGAGTTTAAACTTAAGGACTCGATTAAGAAAGGGTATTCAACAAAGACAATTGTAAAAACAGTAGAAGGTAAACCTTGGTTTGGTAATTGGGAATCAGATTGTATGTCCTATAATGAAATATATGATGATTCCATTACCCATAATAAGATTGCCTGGACCATGGCATTAGATAGGTTGAAATGGAACCTTAATCAAGGTAGATATCCTGCTCTCATAGTATGTAAGCATATTGCACACTGTGAAAATCTATGCAAATTCTTTAAAAAGAAGCTAGATAATAAATATAATATTGCCTGTGTTCATGTTAATACTCCTACTAAATTAAGACAACAGATAATGAAGGATTTTAGGGAGGGTAAAATAGATATCCTTGTATCAACTACAATTATTGCTCGAGGTAAAAACTTTCCTAAGCTCAGATATCTGTTGAATACTGCCAGTATGGATTCTCAAGAAAAATCAATTCAGTTCTTAGGACGATTGGTAAGAAAGGATGAATCCAAATCCAAAGTTTACCTAGATGATTTACATTATCCTGGGAATTATTTAAGTAGGCATGGGAATCATAGAAGAAAGTATTATCAAGATCAAGGACTTAAAGTTATCCGGTTAAGTAAGCTCTGGGATAAGTACCCTAGACATAAGCCTTTTCAAGGATAATAATTTCTGACTATGAGTATATACTTTTTCTCCGTAGGAGGAAAGGTATATTACATGTTACGTTAAGAGGCATTAACCATTAATAATCATAAACAATGAAGATTCTACAAAAAATCAAATCATTATTCAATTGTTCTGTAATACCTCCAGAACATATATTCAATGGCATAGGAATAGAATATATAACTCCTATCAAAAAATCCAGGGATAAGCCTGATGAAGTTCGATATTATTTTATGATTCATTTTCAATCTGGGTTAGTAATCAAAGTTCAGATATATACTTCTGAAATAGAAGTACCACCCATTCTTCTGTCTATCAGGGAACTATTTATAAATGGTATAGGACATTCATATATTACTCTGTATCAAGATGAGATGATGGATGTTCAAATCATAAGATATTATCATACATAAAGAATTTTAAATTGGGGATTATGGCAAAGAAGAAACAAACTTTACCTGATATCAAGAATCAGGATCCTTTAGAACCTATTAATATTGCAGAACTGGGTTCTAATTCAGACCCTTGTTTTGGTATTGGTTATGACTTATCAACTAAAGAATGTAAACTATGCGGAGACTCAGAATTATGTGCATTCAAGATGTCACAGAATATGAATATCACAAGGAAAGAGCTAGAACAGAAGAATCAATACAAGGATTTGGATGTATTAGAAGACACGGTTGGAATCAAGAAATACATCCGAGGCTTGATTCGGAAAGGGAAAGAAAGAAAAGAAGTTATTACCAAAACCGTTGAGAAATTCGAAGTACCAAGAAAACGTATTAGAGAACTTTATAAAGAATGCAAAAAATAGAAATGATATGGGCTATGTTCAAGGTATACCTTAACAACCCAAATTACTATGTGAAACAAGAGGATATACTTGCTAATATATGTGGCAATGGAAGCAGGGATGTAAGAAAGATAATGAACTCTCTTGGAATTCACAAGGGAGATCCCTCAAAATTAACTTATAGCCAACTTTTAAAACAATGTAATATAATATGAACAGATTTAGATTTATCAAAGTAAGAGACGTAAAATCTCCCTCAAGAGGAAACGAAGGAGATGCAGGTTTAGATTTCTATATCCCTGAAGACTTAACTCTACAGGATTTAGTAAAAGCTAATCCGGCATTAATATTCCATTGTGAAATACCAGAACCTGGTAAAGTAACACTTGAATATAATTCAAATAACCAAGTACAAGTCATCTATATTTCTCCCTTTACCCGAATATTGATTCCATCGGGTATCAAAGGTTTATTAGAACCAAGGTCTTCTATGCTGATGGCAGCAAACAAATCTGGTATATCAACTAAGAAAGGGCTTATCTATACTGCCGAGATAGTAGATTCTCCCTATACTGGAGAGATTCATATCGGTATATATAATACTTCTCATGAGTTTCAAATAATAGAAGCTGGAACCAAGTTAGTACAGTTTATTCATGTACCCATTTATCTTACAGAACCAGAAGAAGTAACTCATGAAGAATTCTACAATGATGCTCAGTATTGGGGAACAAGAGGTAACAATGGATTCGGATCAACCAATTAATAATCATAATATATGGCAACTTTAGATGAACTAGCGAATAGAATATCGGTATTAGAGAATCGATACTCAACTTTAAACAGTGTAGTGAACGGGCATACTACTGAGATACATAATCTTGATACTAGATTAGATACTGCAGAATCTAAACTAAATAATCATGAGGAACGGATTAAAACTCTAGAAGTTAAAGTAGAAGATCACGAAAGGAGACTACAATTGATAGAGAATTCTCATATAAAGTATACAGTATCAAGAAAGGTAAAATATCCCAAGAAAGCAGATCAGGGATTCTATCTGTATCTTCCTGAAGATCTTACGATTGATATTCTCATGGAATACAATAACGGAGTAATCAAACAGAAATGGAACTGGTTGAATAGAATCTTCAATCCTCAGGGATTTGGTAAAGTATCATTCGACTTAGATAGAAACAGTGAGGGTCATATTAAAACTATCGTTCTTGGTCAGAATACCAGGTTATTAATCCCAACCGGTATTCATATTGAAGAATTCACTCCAGTTAAGTCTGTACTGAAAGCTGCAAATGAAGAAACTAATTCTATCAACAGTGGTCTAGTATACGGTATAGAAGTACTTGGTCAAGTTCCAGGAGATGAAGTAGTGGTAAGTGTATTCAACCCAACTTCTGAGATTATTGGAATCGAAGCTGGAAGTATATTAGTTCAAGTATTACATTTATTCTCTTATCATACAGTACCAGAAAAAGAATAGTTACTATGGATATTTCTAATCTGAAAGAAAAAGCCCCTGAAATCAAACAGGGGCTTGAACTTGAGAATATGTATGAGATTGGCTATCGTCAATTAGACTGTTATACACCCTTAGAAAGGTTACCAGAATATCCCATGGATATTAACAGTACTAAAAATCAATCTCTTATGAAAACCCTTATATCTCAAGTAGTAGAGGAGTTAATGGAGGGTTATGAATCTACTTCTAATATAAATGATATTCTAGAAAACAAGGGATGGAATACCAATTTATATACCGACGTAGAAGAGATTCAGATAATCAACAATCTACAGAATGCTAATGAAGAACAAGCAGATGCAATAGGATTCTTCTTATCAGCTCTGATATATGCTAATATATTGCCAGAGGATATCTATAGTTGGGCAAACAAAGAACTGACTAAAGGGCAAAAGGCAGTAGAAAACTTAGAAGATGTAATGGCATTCGGCATTCATATGATTTTAGAGATGGATGCCGTTAGTAGTATATTCAAAAATTTCAAGCTAATATCAGAAACAATTGAGGATAAAACTTCCGAGTATATAAAGGGATTCAAGGAAATGAGTCCAAATTTGCATACCGATGAGAAAAATATTTTGTTTCAGATAGTGTATGTTTTGAATCTTGCTAGAAATACTCTTAAGAATCGTACATGGAAACAGTCACCAGTAATAACTAAAGAACTAGAATTCCAGGATAGGCTGGTAGAGGCATTCTATTATTATATGGGATTCCTATCAATAATGGGATTTACTCCATTGGGTATATACGAGCTGTATTTCAAGAAAGAACGGTTGAATGAATGGAGAATCACTACACAATATTAACTTAATATTGAATTATGAAGCAAGACAATATACCTGGGTACCCAGGTTACTACTTAGATCGAAAGGGAAATCTTTGGAGATTTAAGGAAGATAAATGGGTAAAAGTAAAAAAGTATATTAGTCCAAAAGGATATCCCCATGTTCATCTTTATGATATTAATACTAAAAAGTCACGTATTAGAAGATTGAATAGGTTAGTGGCTATCCTTTATATACCCAACCCTCATAATTTACCTGTAGTAATGCACCTAGATAACAATCCTCTAAATAATCTGGTAAGTAATCTTAAATGGAGTACATATAAAGAAAATACACAGCAGATGATGAGGGAAGGTAGAAATAAGGGCCAGTTTGTTTCAAAATTATCCCAAGAACAATTAAAAGAAGTAGTTAGATTGTATGATTCTGGTAAGTTTACTTTAAAAGAGTTGTCGATTAAATTTAATTGTAAAAATATGAGTAGAATAGTAAGACGAACGAAAGGAGAGATAGTAAAATGAGTGGTTGGAATTCAAGGTTACCCGGATTAGAGCTTAATACAGAAGAGCAAATCCATTCATTAGAGTTTGCTACTTCACAAGAAGCATGGGAAAAGTTAAATGAAGGATTTCTAAGACTAGAACCATCTTTATTTGCAAAAGGTGCTACCGCAAACAGTGGAGTAGCTGTGGTATATAACGTATTTATAAAAATACGTAAAGCTTGGGTAGACCCAGATTTTGATTATGGTAGATGTTTCAATTATAAAGAGACTAAGTGGACAAGCTTACTGAACAATTACATTGATTTCAATAAGCTTGATTTATTGCGTAGTAAGCTGAGAGTACTAAAAACCAAGTATAATCAGAATTACAACGTTACTTATATGTTTAATAATCATCATGATAACGGTAAACAATGTTTAATTGCTGCTACATTCTCCAAACGATTTGGGGAAGACATACCTGTTATTACAATGGTAATCAGGGCATCCGAGATAACAAAAAGGTTAATCTTCGACTTCTTACTAATACAACGAATGGCGGAATATGTGTACGGACCAGAACAATCAGTACAAATCAATTTATTTGCCACTCAAATGTATGGGAATGTAGAAACACTTCTGATGTATCATACTCATAAACCTTTGAAGAAGGTATTAAAGGGAACTGATAAGGAAAATTCTTGGATAAAGAGGTTGAATGAGGTATTTGATAAATTTCAAAACGGTAAAGAGAAAGATTTCTCTAGTTTTAAGGTATTCTTTAGAAGTTTTAAAGTGCTTCGACCAGATTTATATAAGGAAACATATAAATCTATGAAAGCAAAGGAATTACTTCTTGAATATGAAGATATCGAATATCCCGAGAATGTAATCTCTTACTCTCAACGTAAAGCATATAAGAAGAAACTTTTAAAACAGAAGAAATGAGAATTTATAGCAGTAGTTATGAGTTAATGTCTGAAATGGGCAGAGAACTCAACAGTTATGGTCAAACTGTAAAACCAAAGACTTACCAGAATAAGAATATTGAAGGTAATGAAGATTTTGTAACTAAAGAGATCATTTGCCAACAATATTGCTTAACTTCTTTGCAAGATCCAACGTGGTTATTCTTCTATTCAAGGTCTAGGGAATGGGCAGATGCTGAGTTTAAGGAGAGAACCTATGATTGGATTTCAAATCCAGAAGATATTGGTATAAATCCGGGTGAAGCTTGGAAATTGAGAAAAGATTTATGGGAACAATTCTTGGTAAAGGGTAGATTTGATTACACCTATGCTGAACGCATGTCGGAACCCTTAAGATATCTTATTGAGCTCTTAAAAGAGGACCAAGATACTAGAAAGGCAGTTCTTCCCATATTTAACGGTAGTGGAGAGGATGATACCATCTACTATAATGGTAGTAGACGTATCCCCTGCTCAATGTACTATGACTTTCTTATCCGAGAGAATGGCAAGGGAGAGAAGGTATTACATATTTGCTATCATCAGAGAAGTTCTGATTTTGTTACTCACTTTGGTAATGATGTATACCTTGCATGGAGACTAATGGAATATGTAGCTAAAGAGGTTGGAGTAAAACCAGGTTATTTGTATCACACCATAGACTCATTACATACTTATCAAAAAGACTGGGATAAGTTAGCCAGTTCTCTAAGAGTATTTGATGATACTATCATATAATACATGCTTTATTTCTATTTTGTTTTGATGTCATTTTCGCAAAATGATTTAAAGTAACTCATATCAGGTTTAAGGAAGTAGGTCTGGGAAGATATACTTCCTTTTGTTATTTAAAAACTTCTAGTATGGAAACGAAATATAAGATTATAACTAATAAACAAGAGCTAAAGAAACTTATCCAATGCTGTAAGCAAACTGGTTATGCTTCTGTAGACTTCGAAACAAATGCAGAACCTCTTTATAACAAAAGCTTTAAACCTACCATACTATCAGTTACTTTTCAACCAGGTTTTGGATGTTCTATACCATTAGATCATTTTGAAACTAAAAAGTATACTTCTAAGGGATGGAACTGGAAAAAGATGCTTCGTAAATTTGGTGAAGAAGTAATTGAAAATCCAAATGTAGTTAAGGTTGCTTGGAATTATAAATTTGATGATCAGATATTTCAGAAGTATAATATCTATTATCGAGGAGTATGTTTGGATGGTATGCTTGCTAAATATCTCTTGAATGAAGAAAAACCCAATGACTTGAAGTCTATGGTAAGAAGGTATTTACCAGAATACGGAGATTATGAAAAGCAAGATAAATTCGATAAGATTCCATGGGATAAAAAAGAAATGGAACCTCTTTGCCACTATGGATGTCAAGATACTGATTATACTCTTAGATTAATGCTTTTCTTCGAAAAGAAGCTAATTGACTTGGGATTATATAATACTTACCGTAATTTAATCATGACTGCTTCTAGGGTATTAACTTCTGTAGAAAAGAATGGTTTATATGTAGATAGGGCATTCAACCAAGAATTGTTAGATTCCTACTTACCAAAGATAGAAGCAGCTAAGGAAGCAATATATAATTTGCCTAAAGTAAAGAAGTTTACTAAACTATATAATCAATCCAAGATTGAAAAATACATTGCTAAATTAGAGGAAGAGATAGAAAATTTAGACCCTAGAGTAGATAAGAGAAAAATACAATCTAGGGAACAAAAGATTGCTAATATAAGGGCAGGAGTTTTTACTACTAAAAAGGAATTAGAGTTAATCAGACCAGTAAGTTTAGGTAGTTCAGTAGATTTACCTCAATTAATGTATTCAGAGGAAGGATTTAATTTCGAGGTAATCAAAAAGAATGATTCTGGTAAACCAAGTACTGATGAAGAAACTCTTACTAACTTAAGATTAACAGTTAAAAAACCTGATTCACCTAAAGCAGTATTCCTAGATAGTTTATTAGAGTTGAGAGGTTTAGAGAAAATGTATAAAACCTATATAGAGGGTTGGCATGAGAAAACTCAAGATGATGATAGACTACACGGAAGATTCCTTATTCATGGAACTACATCGGGAAGATTATCTTCAGCAGAGCCCAATGCTCAACAAATACCCAAGACTTCAGTAG
>ENA-OZFL01000016-OZFL01000016.1-human-gut-metagenome-genome-assembly--contig:-NODE-16-length-90139-cov-21.676657_pt1 | contig 90139 bp, 76 predicted proteins | sample MGYA00245108_ERZ653641 | MGnify/ENA primary metagenome ERZ653641 (study PRJEB26926, sample SAMN06165058) | human gut metagenome | biome: ENVO:00009003; feature: ENVO:2100002; material: ENVO:00002003... | reverse complement strand
CGGGATGCCCCGCCACGCGCATCATGCGCCAGAAGTAGGCGTTCTCCTCGTAGCGCCCCAGCATCTCCCGCTCGCGGTCGCCCGAAAGGATCAGCATCGGGCGGCAGTCGGGGCGCACGTAGCTCAGCGGCGCCATGTCGTCCACCAGCGGCTGCGTATCGGGCAGCCCCAGTTCACGGCGCCGTTCGAAATGCGTCACCACCTGCCCGCTGTAGGGGATCAGCGCCACAAACGCCGTATCGGGGTCGATGCCGTAAGGCTCCAGCCAGCGCTTGTCCAGCCCGATCATCGACGTGAGGTAACCCCCTGCCGAATGCCCGGCCACGAACACCCGCCCGGGGTCGCCGCCGTACGAGGCGATGTGCTTCACCACCCATGCCGCCGCTGCGGCCGCATCGTCGACACAGTCGGCGACCTTCACCGTCGGCGAGAGGCGGTACTCCACGCCCACCACGGCCAGGCCCTTGTCTTTCAATGCCTCGGGGATCTCGCGCCGTCCGCCCGTCAGCCCGCCGCCGTGGTACCACACCACGGTCGAAAAGCCGGTTTTCCCGACCGGATAATAAATATCCAGCCGGCACATCGTGTCGATGTTCCCATCGCCCGCGGCATCGCGGTAGGCAATATCCTTCACCGTCTTATAGGCGCCTTCCTGCGCCACCGCCCCCGTGCCGCACACGGCCAGCACGAAGAACAAAGTAACCAATCGTTTCATCCAAGAGAGTTTATTCGGGTCATAAAGATAGGTAAAATCCGGCAAAAAGCACTATATTTGCAGGAAATATACTCCGCCCAGACAGGCAGACAGCCGGCATCCGGCCCGCACTGTCTTTCCGGAAACAGGAACCGCAAAAAAACGCCAGCACCATGAAAATAGCCTGCCTTCAATTCAATCCTATCCAGGAAAACACCTATGTCGTCTGGGACGACACGCTCGAAGCCGTCGTCATCGACGCTGGCAACAGCAACCCGCGCGAGGACGCCGCGCTCGACAATTTCATCGCCGAACACGGGCTCCGGCCCGTCCTGGCGGCCAACACCCACGGCCACTTCGACCACACGCTGGGCGTCGCCCACCTCAAAAAACGCTACGGCATCCCGTTCGCCATGTCGCTCAAGGACGCCTTCCTGCTGGACAACGCCTCGACGAGCGGCAGCATCTTCGGCGTGCCCGTCGGCGAGATGCCCTCGGTGGACACCGACCTCGACACGACGCCCGAAATCCGTTTCGGGCACACCGTCCTGCGCGTGCTCCGCACGCCCGGCCATACGCCCGGCCATGTCGCGCTCTACGAACCGGAATCCAAGTCGCTCTTCACGGGCGACACGCTCTTCCGCGAGTCGATCGGGCGCACCGACCTGCCCGGAGGCGACTATTCGTGGATCATGCGCTCGATCCTCGACACCCTGCTCCCGCTGGGCGACGAAGTGCACGTCTACCCCGGCCACGGGCCCGAGTCGACCATCGGCCACGAAGTGCTCTACAACCCCTTCATCGTCGAGGTGCTCAACCAGGAGGTGAACTACAGGAACTGAGGCCGCGACGGCGGCCGCACCCCTCTGCCGCGGGTTACGCCCCGCCCGCCCTGCCCCGCAGGGCAGCCCCGGCCCGCCCCGCGCCTCCCGCACCGGTAAAAACGCGAAACGTGAAGACACTGATCCATAAAATCCTCTATAAGACCCTGCCGCTCGAAGGATACCTGCGCGCCGTGAGCCGCATGTTCTTCCTCTGGCAGCGGCTCGGCATCGGGCGTTACGCCCCCGCCACGGAATACGTCTACCACCTGCCGCAGCTCGTGCACGCGGGCGACACGGCCATCGACATCGGCGCCAACCTCGGCTACTACGCCCGCACGCTCTCCCGCCTGGCCGGCGGCGCGGGCAGGGTCTACGCCGTGGAGCCCGTGCCGCCGATCCTCTCCGTGCTGCGCCGCAACCTGCGCCGCTGCCCCAACGTGGAGATCCTCCCCTACGCCCTCGGCACCGAGGACAAGGCCGTTACGATGGCCAACGATTCGGCGCGCGCGACGGGCTACTTCGGCACGGGACAGAACTTCGTGAACGACGGCGGCACGTCCGCCGCCGCGGAGTTCCCGGCCCGGATGCGCCGGGGCAGCGAACTCTTCGCCGGCCTGAGGCGCCTCGATTTCATCAAGTGCGACATCGAGGGATACGAGGTCGTGGTGATGAACGAACTGCGCCCGCTGCTCGAACGCTTCCGTCCCACGGTGCTGATCGAGACCGGCGGCGAAAACCGCCCGCAGATCGTCGCGCTCTTCACGGCGCTCGGCTACGCGGGCTTCACCCTCGACCGGGGCCGCGAAATACCCCTTGCACCCGACACGACCAAAGACATCATATTCAGACATGCGCATTGACATCCTCACCGTCGTACCCGAACTGCTGACCTCGCCCCTCAACGAGTCGATCCTGCACCGTGCGCAGGAGAAGGGGCTCGTCCGGATCGTCGTCCACAACCTCCACGACTACGCCCACGACCGCCGCAAGACCACCGACGACTACCCCTTCGGCGGCGAGGCGGGCATGGTTCTGAAGTGCGAACCGGTTTTCGAGCTGGTCGAGAAACTCCAGTCCGAGAGGCACTACGACGAGATCATCTACACCTCGCCCGACGGCATACGCTACGACCAGCACGAGGCCAACCGCCTCTCGACGCTCGAAAACATCATCATCCTCTGCGGCCACTACAAGGGCATCGACCACCGCATCCGCGAACACCTCGTCACACGCGAAATCTCGATCGGCGACTACGTGCTCACGGGCGGCGAACTGGCGGCCTGCATCATCGCCGACTCGGTCGTGCGTATCATCCCGGGCGCCATCGGCGACGAAGCCTCGGCGCTCACCGACTCGTTCCAGGACAACCTGCTGGCGCCGCCGGTCTACACGCGCCCGGCCGAGTTCCGCGGCTGGAGGGTTCCCGACGTGCTGCTCTCGGGCAACTTCGCCCAGATCGCCCGGTGGCAGGACGAACAGTCCCTCGAACGCACCCGGCAGCTGCGGCCCGACCTGCTCGGCGAATAAGCGAATGCCATGAAACGGAAGACTTCGCTCATCGTCTGGGGTGCCGTCCTGCTGCTCGCCGCCTACGGCATCTACGACATCGTACGGGAGGTCAGGCGCAGCTATACTTCCTGCTACGCACACACCTATTCGCATGCCATCGGGCAGATGATGGGGCCGCGGTTCGATTCGCTCGCACCCCGGGGCGAGGGCATCCGCATCGGGGTGGTCGACGCCGGTTTCGGCGGGCTGCGCGACGACCGCTTCACGCGCCGTCTCCGTGTCGCGGACTACCTCGACCTGACGGACGGCGACACGACGGGATTCTTCCGCGACGACTGCGACCACGGCACCCGAGTCACACGGAACATCGGGGGCTTCTCCAACGACACCCTGCTGGGGCTGGCCTGCAAAGCCGACTACTACCTGGTGAAATCCGACCTCGAGCACGGCGAGCCGCGCGAGGACGAACGCCGCCTGTGCCGGGCCCTGGCCTGGCTCGCACAGCGGCAGGTCGACGTGGTCAACATCTCGCTGGGCTATACCGTATTCGACGATTTCGACGGCTATACGCCGCAGATGCTCGACGGCCGCACGGCACTCTGCTCGCGTTTTCTCGACAGCCTGCTCGATGCGCACCCGCGCATGGTCGTCGTACAAAGCGCCGGCAACGAGGGGAAAAACAAATGGCGCCACATCTCGTTCCCCGGGGATGTCGCCGAGGCCGTCACGGTCGGCGCGGCCGACTCCGAAGGCACGGGGCGTTCGGGCAAGAGCGGCACCGGCTACTACCCGCACCCCGTCAAGCCCGACCTGGTGGTGTACGACTCCCCGAACGGCACGTCGTTCTCGACGCCCGTGGTCACGGGGCTGTGCGCCGCCCTCATGGGGTACAGGCCGATGGAACGCCGCGAGCTGATCCGCCTGCTGCACGCTTCGGGCACCCGCAGCGCAGCGCCCGACCTCGAAACGGGCTACGGCATCCCGCAGTGCGACACCCTGCTCGGATTCCTGGATACCTCCGCTGAATTACAAACCCTACCGCTAAACGCTACGCAATGAAATACTACCTCATCGCCGGCGAGCCCTCGGGCGACCTGCACGGCTCGAATCTGATAAAAGGACTCCTCAAAGCCGATCCCGAAGCACGGCTGCGCTTCTGGGGCGGCGACCTGATGGCCGCGGCGGGCGGCGAGGCGAACCTGGCCAAGCACTACCGCGAAACCTCGTTCTTCGGCATCGTGCAGGTGCTGAAAAACCTGAGGACGATCAAACGGCAGATGCGCGAATGCCGGGCCGACGTCGCGGCATTCGCCCCCGACGTGCTGATCCTGGTCGACTACCCCGGCTTCAACATGAAGATGGCGCGCTGGGCCAAAGAGCACGGCATCCGCACCTTCTATTACATCGCCCCGAAGGTCTGGGCATGGCGCGAGTGGCGCGTGAAGGCCATCCGCCGCTGGGTCGACAGGCTGTTCGTCATCTTCCCCTTCGAATGCGGCTACTTCCCCAAGCACGGCGTCGAACCGATTTTCGAAGGCAACCCGCTCGTAGACGCCATCGAGGCCCGGCGCACCTCGCTCCCCTCGCCCGACGAGTTCCGCCGCCGGCACGGGCTCGACCGCAGGCCGATCATCGCCCTGCTGGCCGGCAGCCGCCGGGGCGAGATCCGCGACAACCTGCCGCTGATGGCCGACCTGTCGCGCAAATTCCCGGGGCACCAGTTCGTCGTGGCGGGCGTGGCATGGCTCGACCGCGCGCTCTACGAACAGTATATGGCCGGCAGCGGCATCCGTTACGTCTGCGACCAGACCTACGAGACGCTCGCCGCGGCCGAAGCCGCCGTGGTAACGTCCGGGACGGCAACGCTCGAAACGGCGTTGCTGGGCATCCCCGAAGTGGTGGTCTACCGCACGCTTTGGTTCCAGGTCAGGCTCCGGCCCTATGTACTGAAAGTACCCTGGGTGTCGCTCGTGAACCTCAACCTCGGGCGCGAGGCGGTCGCCGAGGTCATCCAGTCCGACCTCGACACCACGCGCGCCGAACGCGAGCTGCGGGCGATCGTCGCAGGCGGGGAGAAACGCGGACGGATGCTCGCCGACTTCGCCGAATTACGTACGGTTATCGGGGGGCCGGGCGCCAGCGACCGTTTCGCCGCCCGGATGGTCGCAGAATTGCGCGCACCGGAAACGAAATAACCAAAAGTTATGGACGATTTCACGATACTCCTGCTCGGCGGCGCACTGCTGATCGTCGTCGGCCTGCTGGTAAAGCGGTTCCCGATGCTGATCGCGGGCTACAACACCATGCCGCCCGCAAAGAAGAAAAACGTCGACATCGGGGGCTTGTCTTCGTTCATGCGGCGCCACCTCGTGATTATGGGAGCTTTATGGATCCTATTTACGGTCGTCCTGGAACTAACCGACCAGACGGACACGCTGGCAGTGATTTACGTAATTTACCTGCTGCCTTACGTCGTTTGGATGCTCGTTCGGGCACAACGGTACGACCACAACTGAAAATAACGAAAGACAACGCCATGAAAATCATCTGCATAGCACGCAACTACGCCGCACACGCCGAGGAGCTCGACCGCCAGGTCGGCGGCGGCACGCCGTGCCCGCCGGAGCCTGCCTGGTTCCTCAAGCCCGACACGGCGCTGCTGCGCAACAACGACCCGTTCTACATCCCCGCCTTCTCGCAGGAGGTACACTACGAATGCGAGCTGGTCGTACGCATCAACCGCGTAGGCAAGGGCATCGCCGAACGTTTCGCGCACCGCTATTACGACCAGGTGGGGCTGGGCATCGACTTCACGGCCCGCGACCTGCAACGGCAGGCCATCGCCGAAGGGCTGCCGTGGGAGCGCTGCAAGGCGTTCGACCGCTCGGCGGCCCTCTCGCCCCGATTCGTATCTTTGCAGGAGCTGGGCGGCGACGTGCAGTCCCTGCACTTCACGCTGGAGGTGAACGGGCAGACGCGCCAGCGGGGCGACACGTCCGGGATGCTCTTCTCTGTCGACCGGATCATCGCCTCGGTGTCGCAGTACATGACGCTGCGCATGGGCGACCTGCTCTACACGGGCACGCCGGCCGGCGTGGGGCCCGTACGCCCGGGCGACAACCTGCGCGCCGTGCTCGAAGGCCGCGAACTGCTTAACTTCGACATCCGCTGACCCGGGGCGGAACGGGAACGAAGACACATGAAAACTAAAAACACGCTATAACCATGTTGCTCAAAGACAAACTCAAGCCTTACCGCCTGCTGCTGGCATCGCAGTCGCCGCGCCGACGGGAACTGATGACGGGCTGCGGGCTCCCGTACGAACTCGCCCCCAAATACGAATGCGAGGAGGTCTACCCCGCCGGCATGCCCGGCGAAGAGGTGCCGCTCTACCTCTCGCGGCTCAAAAGCGAAGCCTACCCGGCGGCGCTGGCCCCGAATGAAATCCTGCTGACGGCCGACACGGTGGTGGTCTCCGACGGCGAGGTGCTCGGCAAGCCCCTCGGCCGCGAAGAGGCCGCGCAGATGCTCCGCCGCCTCTCGGGGCGCCGGCACACGGTGGTCTCGGGCATCACGCTGCGCACCCCCGGGCGGACGCACACCTTCGCCGCCAAGAGCAGCGTGTGGTTCCGCCCGCTCGCGGACGAGGAGATCGCCTATTACCTCGACGCCTGCCGTCCCTACGACAAGGCCGGCTCGTACGGCATCCAGGAGTGGATCGGCTACGCCGCCATCGAAAAGATCAACGGCTCGTTCTACAACGTGATGGGGCTCCCGATCCAGAAAGTATACACCGAACTCGACAAATTCCTCAAATAAATGAAACGCACGCTACTTACCCTGTTCTGTACGCTCCTCGCGCTGGCGGCCTCCGCCGACGAGGGCATGTGGCTCCCGAGCCTCATCTCGCAGCGCATCGACGACATGCGCGCCAAAGGATTCCGCCTCACGGCCGAAGACATCTACTCGATCAACAAAGCCTCGATGAAGGATGCCGTGGTGCTGTTCAACGGCGGCTGCACGGGCGAACTGATTTCGTCCGAAGGGCTGCTGCTCACCAACCACCACTGCGGCTACGACGCCATACAGGCGCATTCGAGCGTCGAACACGACTACCTGACCAACGGCTTCTGGGCCATGTCGCGCCGGGAGGAACTGCCCAACAAGGAGCTCAACGTACGCTTCCTCGTCCGCATGGAAGAGGTCACCGACCGCATCGCTGCGGGCGAAACGAAGGCCGAAATCATCCGCCGGGCCGAGGCCGAAGGCAAGGGCTACAAGGCCTCGGTCGAGCAGATGTACTACGGCAACCAGCAGTTCCTGTTCATCTACGAGCAGTTCGACGACGTACGCCTGGTCGGCGCGCCGCCCTCGTCGATCGGCAAGTTCGGCGGCGACACCGACAACTGGATATGGCCCCGCCACACGGGCGACTTCTCGCTCTTCCGCATCTACGCCGGCAAGGACAACAAGCCCGCCGCCTACTCGCCCGAGAATGTTCCCTACCGCCCCAAGCGGCATTTCACCATCTCGACCGCCGGGGTCGAAGAAGGAGATTTCACGATGATCTACGGCTTCCCCGGCAATACGCAGGAGTACATCCTCTCGGACGCCGTGGCTTACATCGCCGAGCGCTCCGACCCGGCCAAGATCGCCATCCGCACGGGGCGCCTCGACATCATCTCCGCGGCACAGGAGAGCGACCCGGCGCTGCGCATCCATTACGCCGCCAAACACGCCTCGATCGCCAACGCATGGAAGAAATGGCAGGGCGAGGCGCTGGGCATCGGCCGTCTGGGCACCGTGGCCTCGAAACGCGCCTATGAGCAGGAATTCGCCGCCTGGGCGCAGGACAAACCCGAATACCGCAGCGTCGTCGCCGACCTCAAAGCCGAATACGCCCGCATCGCGGACGCCTATTTCGCCCGCGAGATCACACGCGAAACGCTCGGCGCGCTGCCCGAGCGCTACACCCCCGAGGAGCGTGCCGAAGCCGCCTTCGCACGGCGCGAGCAGACGGAACGGGCGCTCTTCGAATGGCTTTTCGGCCAGTATGCCCGCCGCTGCCCCGTGCAGTACCAGATTCCGGCATTCCTGGCCGGCGTCGCCGCCAGCGGGTCGCCCGAAGCCTACGCCGGCGAGGTATTCGACACGCTGTGGCGGGAGGGCGCCGACACCACGGCGGTGCACGCCCTGCACAAGGACACCGAACGCATACTCGGTCACATCGACTGGATGCTGGGCACCAAGTCGCTGCGCAACCTCAACAGCGGACGCCTCAACGAACTCTACACGACCTACATCAAGGGGCTGCGCGAGTGGGACACCCTGCGGGCCTTCTACCCCGATGCCAACCTCACGCTGCGCGTGGCCTACGGCCATGTCGGGGGCTACGAATATGCCGACGGCGAATACCACAAGCCGCAGACCACCCTCGACGGCATCATCGCCAAGGACAACCCCGAGATTTACGACTACGACATCCCGCAGGCGCTGCGCGAGCTCTACGCCACGAAGGACTACGGACGCTGGGCGACGACCATCGACGGCCGCAGGACGGTACCCGTCTGCTTCCTGGCCACCAACCACACGACGGGCGGCAACTCCGGTTCGCCGATCATCAACGGCAGGGGCGAACTGGTGGGGCTGAATTTCGACCGCACATGGCGCTCGACGATGAGCGACGTGGCGTTCGACGAAACGATCTGCCGCAACATCGCCGTCGACGTCCGATACGTGCTGTTCGTCATCGACCGCATCGGCGGGGCGGGATACCTGTTCGGCGAAATGGATTTCAGCCGCCGCAAATAGGAGCAATTCACGAAAAAAACACTATATTTAGCCCGCATAACAAAATCAGCCTCTATGAAAACAATCCTCTACACATGGTTCGCCGTCCTCCTGTTCGGCATGGCAGCAGTATCCTGCGGCGATGACGACACGAAAAACAACGACACGACGGGCATAACCGGCTCGTCGTGGAAAGCATCGGAAACGGTGGGCGCCGACCGCACGACCAAGAAATACACGTTCAAGGCCTCCGCCAACTGGGTGGCGCAGAGCGACAAACCGGAATGGTGCAAGATACTCACCTCGTCGGGCGACAAGGGCAGCGACCGGCAGCTCAACATCTCGGTCGAAGCCAACGAGACCGGCAGCACGCGCAGCGCGAACATCACCGTACAGGTGAGCGGCTACGCGAGGGCGGCGCAGTTCGCCATCACCCAGCTCGGGAGCAGCAGCGGCGGCACGGGCGCAGACACCGAGCTCAACAAACAGGTAGACAAGATCCTGGAGTATTACTACCTGTGGAACGGCGAATACCAGCAGATGTCGCGCGACCTCTCGCTGGATTACATCAGTTCCAGCGACAATTTCCTGAAACGCACGCTGCTGGAGATGACGACCAACGACCTCGACAAAAAACGGCAGAGCAACGGCAGCTACTCGGTTTACTCCTACCTGCTGCGGACGCCCCTCACGAAGGCCGTCGCCGGGACGACGCGCGGCGTAAGCCACGGGGTCGTAAAGGAGAAGGAGTACGGCTTCGGCATCGCGGGCCTGATGGGCGTGAGGTTTGTGGACGGCAACAACCAACCTACGGGAGAGTACGGGCTGGTCATCACGTCGGTCTACCCGGACTCCCCGGCATCGGAAGCAGGGTTCCGGCGGGGCACGTTCTTCGCCCAGTACAACGACGCAGCCATCACGGCCGCGAACCTGAATTCGGTTTACAGTACGTTAATAGCTCCGGGAGGAAGCCGCACGGTAAAACTCACCGAGAACAGGCAAGGCGCGCAGCCCGTATCGGTCACGGCACGCGAAATATACCCCAACCCGGTAATCCACAGCGAAGTGATCACCTCCGGAGCGCATAAGATCGGCTACCTGGTCTACGACAGCTTCGACGCGGCCTACGACGACGAACTGCTCGCTGCCGTCAAGAAACTCAAAGACGGGAACATCACCGACATGGTGCTCGACCTGCGCAACAACGGCGGCGGGCACGTCATCTCGTCGAACATGCTTTCCACCTGCATCGCCGGCGCGGCCTGCCAGGGCAAGGTCTACGAATATTACCGTTACAACGACAGCCGCATGGCCACGGTCGAAAAAACGGAGAGGGAGACCGGCAAGGAGTATGACACGGCGGCAAAAAAATTCTTCGACGAATTCTATTACGGCGACTATTACGGCGTCGACCTGCGGAACTACGCGCTGAACATGACCCGGCTGTACGTGCTCGTCACGGGCAACACGGCCTCGTCGAGCGAAGCCGTCATCAATACGCTGCGCGGGTTGGACGGCTTCACGGTGAAGCTCATCGGCGAAAAGACCAACGGCAAGAACGTCGGCATGGAGGTCAGCAAATTCACCGTAGGCAATTACAGCTACGAACTGGCCCCGATATCGTTCCAGGGCTACAACGCCAAGCAGGTGACCGTCAACAAGGACGGACTGGCGGTCGACACCGCGTGTGAGGAATGGAACGGGGAACTGAAGGATTACGGCGACCGGAGCGAGCCGATGCTGGCAGCGGCCCTGAGCCAGATCACCGGGCAGAGATCGGCAAGCGTATCGGGCACGCGCAGCACCGCGCCGGGTGTACGTCCGGCAACGGACATCGCATTGCCCGACTTATCGAACCGCCCGAGCGGCATGATCGTATTCCTGCCGGCTGCGGAGGAGTAACGGGAGACCGTCCTAAATCGAGGGGGCTGTCTGACAAGTCCAATTTTAACGATTTCACCCCTGCCGGAGTTTATTCTGACAGGGGTGATTTTCGATTTTCGGGACTTGTTAGACAGCCCCTCTTTTCTTAACCTGGCACCGGCGCAGACATCGACACCGCCCCCGCGGCAGGTAGAGCACGGCGGTTTGCGTCGCCACGACGCCGCTGCCGGAAGAATAATCCATATTACATGGAGAAAAAATTTGGCGGATTAAAATTTATGCCCTATATTTGCACACCCGAAATCCGAAAGGATACGTGCAATGCCCAGGTGGTGAAATTGGTAGACACGCTACTTTGAGGGGGTAGTGAACAATTACGTTCGTGCAAGTTCGAGTCTTGTCCTGGGCACCAAGCTGTGGATAAAGGAGCTGATTATCAGCTCCTTTATTTTTTTGCAGGATAAAATGTAGGATAAATGAGCTACTCGCCCTCTTCAAAGTCCTTAAAAAAGGAGCTTCCCGCAAGTATAGCGGCATTCTCATCCACCCCTAATCGCAGATACCGCATCGTTGTTGTAACCTTTTTATGCCCTAACGCCATCGAGATCGAAGAAAGCGGAACCTTGGAACGCTGAAGATGCGTGGCGAAAGATCGCCGGGCAGTATGGGTAGAGATCAAAGCATACTTCTCAATCCGGATCTCCTTCACCTCTCCTCCTCGATGTTTGCAAATTGTCACTTTTTCGTCGATCCCTGCCATTTTCGCCACCACTTTGATATAGACATTCATTTTCTGGTCAGAAATCGTTTTTGACAGGTCAAAATCGCTCTCGAGGATTCTTTGTATCACGGGATGAAGGGGAATGGCAATAGGGGTATCCGTCTTACGCGTACGCATCATAATCATTCCATCGACAATATTAGATTCGCTGAAGCGACTAAAGTCAGACACCCTCATGCCCGAAAATGCCCCGATGAGAAACCGGTTCCGTACCAGTTCACATGTGGCCATGCGCTGCCTGACCGCTTTTTCTTCGCACAGCTCCGGCCACCCTTTCAGTATTGCGTTTTTCGTGATTTTTAATCTGTGCAACATCATCAGCTCATCAACCGAAAGGTAAATAGGATCACTCTCTTTTGCTACCGTGATGAAATTTTTATGAGCTGTGCCATTCAAATTATGCAGGTGATCCACATCCCGAGCCTCCCTATAAACCTGTTTGATCGCTTTGATGAAACTGCCGAAATAATTATCCGAATATTCCTGACCATATATCCAGATCCGGAACTGGTTATAGAAATTGATATTGATATCTTCGAATGACAGACGACGCCGAATTAACTTTTCATATTGCACTAGCTTGTTCAAGACCGTTCGGTAATGCCTTATCGCCCTTATCGCTGTAATCAAAATAGGGTTGAGTACAGCGACAAAAAGCATCATGTCCGGTCAAGAGCTATCCCAAAAAGAAACGAAGGATGTTATAACAAAACTGGGATATCTCATTATCGGCCTTTCGGTAATGTTGTTCGCCTCGTCGATTTCAGATTTCATCACGCAAAAGCTCTAAAATGCCCCAGAGACCACGATACAGATGCAGACTTTGCGTTTACCCCCCCCCGTATTTAAACTTCCGCTGGGGATATTTCTCCTTGTGCTTGCAGTACTGGTCACAAGCGTTCTTGGAGCTGCCGGCCTCCTCGATGTGGAGGCTCTTCATCATTATCGACATATTATTCGTGATCGTGACCAACACCATAAACACTTTCTTTGCCGGAAATTTCGGCTGGAGTAAAAAGCGACCGCGACATGCTCATGTTAAAACAGGACAATACATTGCCCGGGTCAATTACGCACTAAAATTACGACAGGATGGACAGCAGCAGGACAGATAAATTCAAAAAATAGTACGATCGTAATAAGCAAAAAAATCTTATTATTAGGTATGGCCGTTGTGCTTATACTGATATTCGGACTAATAACCCGAGGAGTACTATCAATACAGTCAAACACCAGTACGGATGAGAGGGTGGCATCTGAAGATATTGCATTTGACATTGTGGCTGAAACGCCCCGGACTGCCAGTCCAAAATGACCAGAAGCAGAAGATCGTGGGCGATGCCACAAGCTCGGCCGCAGCGTCGGCGATCGACCGGAAGATCTCGACAGTGACCGGCGGACTGGTCGGCTCCGTCGTCCGAGACATTTCAAATGCGGGGCGCTCACGCAAAGAAACATATGTATCATTCTTCGACAACCAAAAGGTCTTTCTCCGGCCCGGCCTGCCGAAATAAAAATGTCGCCATCGTATTCGTTTGTTTGTCCATATCGGGGTATGGAGCAAAACCCGAACAAATACCACTCCAGCAAAACAAAGTCTGCCAAATTATCTTCCCGGATAAGATCGCCAAGATCCGCGGGGGATTCAATCCCAATTACTTTGCCCTCGACAAGTACGACAATATTCTTTATATCCAACGCCTGACAGACTTCCCGAACACCAACCTGTCTATTATCACTGACGATACGAGCTGCTACATGCTCGACTTGTGCTATACAGAAAAGAGCGAGAAGAATGCCTACATCATCGACATTGCCGACAGGATCTACGTCAACGAGCAGAAGCCATTGGAGCCAGGGCAGGAGTCTTCGCCCTCTTTGCGTTCACAACCAGCAGAAGATAAAACGCCGACTCAAGCCGCAGTGTTACCAGAAACCGGAGAATATGAATCAATCCTGAAGCAGCGGGATTTCATCGTGGCCCAAAATGGAGTTGCAGACAAAGCAATGGAAGTCTTCCTGAAGGGCATATACACCAGAGATAATTACGTTTATTTCAAATTGGACATCACCAATAACAGCGAGCTGCCGTACACCTACAACTACTGCGGCTTCGCAATCGTCACAAAAAAGAAAGGCCGAATGACGTCCTTTGACCGGACAGATCTGTCGCCGGCAGGCAGTTACGTCCCGGCACACACCATCGAGTACAAAAAGACGATGACCGTGATCTATAAATTCGACAAATTCAATTTCTCCAACGACAGGGTTTTGCTGATCGAAATGGTCGAAGACAACGGGGAACGGGGACTGTTCTTCAGGGTGACATCATCCACATTCCTGAAGGCGCGAAAAATATAAGAAGAGGGGCTGGTTTCGGCCCCGCTTTTTATTTGTACTCAAATGTAAAAATGTTATCAATAACATTTTAAATGTGAGTGTCCAATCACCCTAATAATAAGCGGTAACCTTCGGTCGCCGCTTGCATCGGTGAACTCAAGCAAGTTTGCTCTTGGAAACAGCCGCTTGTATGATTTCAAAATATTCTTTCATATCAACCGCTTTTGCAACCTTTGGAATTAATTCTGTTTTCGAGTAGTAAAAAGCCCATAACTTGTAAATGGTAGTGGCCAAACCATAGCAATAATCAATTCCCTGCGGATCTAAATCATGCAAGCCAGTAAGGATCGAGCCGAGCCTGTCGTCGGGATCCGGATGCTCTGTTCCTCCAGACAACGTGTCATCCACCATCAGCATAGAACCCAGAGTAAGGATAATAGCCAAAGAGGTGCTTTTTCTTATATCGAGCGGTTGATCTGCATACATGGAATAGAACGCATTGTAATCAGCGTCATATTCATCGGATTTCTTGGACACCTGCTCTATGTGTCTCAAATTGAAATGATGGTATTCATGGAACAGGACGAAGCACATACAACCGACGAACAAGGCGTTAGCTGTTTGTACGGTTTCGTCGTCCGCGTTATAGACCGGATTGGGAAGTTCAAAAAATTTACTTCGCGTAGCCCTTGAGCCTTCATTGGGATCGAATAAACTCATCCCTGCAATAAAAAGATCAAAAGAAGAATGCAATCGTTTCTCATCCAGGCTATCATCGGGTCTTAAAAATGGCTTGATTATACATTCATCCATAACGACCGAAGAAGCGTAACCAAAAGTCCAGAGAAATTGGCAGTAATTATCCCAAATAGTAATCTGATAATAGGGATTGTTCGTCTCTTCATCAAAGTGCAGCTTGCATTCAGCAAAATCAATGATTTTATCGTCAGTGCATATTACCTTTATTTTGTTACTTAGACCGTTATTTTGGTTTCCTTGAATTTCATACCCGTCGCCGAATTTTTCAAAAATGTGAAGGGATTTATTTATCAGAGCGTTTACCGGAAAGTGCAGTACAGGTTGGTCAGTTGCCATAATTATCTATATTATCTCACATTTCAATTTTGAAATACCGCATCACCGCCCGAAAGTTATCCTGAGCCGTGCGGCAGGTATCCAGCAGGTATTCGTGGGCTCGATCCCACTCGTGCAGCCCCCGGTAGTAAAACAGCTTGAGATCCTCGTCGATGATGAAGGGCACGACGCGGTTAGCAAGGCACTCCTTGAACATGATAAGCCGCCCCACGCGGCCGTTGCCGTCCTGGAAGGGGTGAATGCACTCAAAAGCATGGTGGAACGCCACAATGTCTTCAAGAGTTTTATTTGTAAGGGTATTGTAGTGAGAAAGCAGCGCCTTCATTTGCGCTGCGACCTGCTCGGGCGGCGTGGTTTCCTGTCCCCCGACCTCATTGGGAAATTTCTTATACTCCCCGACGCGGAACCACGTGCGGCGACTGTCGGAGGTGCCCGCCTTGAGAATGCGGTGCAACTCCTTGACGAATGCTTCGGTCAGGCGTCCGGAAGCAGCCTTGTCGATTACCAGGTCGATGCAGCGGAAGTGGTTCGAAGTCTCGATCACATCATCCACGTTGACCGCCTGATCCGTAACGCCCAGCGTATTGGTCTCGAAAATATGACGAGTCTGCTCCTGCGTGAGCCGGCTGCCCTCGATATGGTTGGAGTTGTAGGTCAACTCGATCTGAACACGGTGGTAGATGCCGCCCCGGAGCTGCATGTCTTTCTGTTCTTTCAGAAGGTTGAGCAGCGGATTGTCGCTGTATGGTTTCTCCTTGCCGCGCCGCGGGCGCACGGCATCCTCTGGGATATTCCATGTCTTGCCCGTTAAGAAGGCCCCCTTAATCTTACCTACGGCGCACCAGTTGCGCACCGTACGCTCCGACACGACCCATCTTCGGGCGATCTCACTGACCGAAAGATAATTCATACGATTTCATTTCTGCCGTTATCGGCAAATACCTTACACCTCCAACGACAAAGATAGCATTTTTTTGCCGATAAAGCAAATGCCCCGGGCTTGGACAGGGGTTATAGCCGTGCAGGTTTCATCAGGAATCATCAACGGGTAGCAAGCCCGAACATAAACTAAGGCACTGGACATAGACGCTCCTGTCTCGATAAGGTCTCAACTGACAAAACAACCAACAGGCAGCTTACACTTTTTATTTCCCCAAAACATGCAGATCGCAAAATTTTATGGCAGATACAGCAGATTAGGATTTTTGACTATATTTTCACAACAAAAAGCACATAAACAATTAAAGTACAATATGTTATAAAATAAAAATGCAGAATTGGTAACACAGACCGTTTTATCGCAAGATAGATATTGGACAAATTACAGATAGTTAACACTTTGCATAACTGAAGCGCAAAAATGGTAACACTGATGAGAGCAAAACTCAAAAAATATACATAAAAAATATGTATATCAGTAAATTACAAATAGAATATGCAAAAATGGTAACACACAAACATCCCCAAATATCTTATGTTATTTCAAAAATATCAGCATGTTGCAATACAAAAAACGCAAAAATGGTAACACAGACCATAAAAAAGAGGGGAATTTGCCCCCGAATCAATATTTCAAGCGCAAAAATGGTAACACACATTAAGAACAATTTTTGTCATAATAGCAGGTAGACACGAAAAACTGAAACTGCAACACCCTTTTCCCCATTGCGAATAAACAAAATACCTTTTCCCTCGCGCGTGCGCGCTACGCGCGTATGCGCGTTTTGAGTTCATTTTTTTTGAGTTCTATTTTGAATAAAAGAAGAAAAATATATAAATATATTTTTCTGATTATATATAAGGTATACAAGCGCAAAAATGGTAACACAGAGCTACAAAATTGGTAACACTGAAAGGGGGTTCGCGCGCAAAAATGGTAACACTGAATTTAAAAAACGCAAAAATGGTAACACTGAACTGCCCCAACTTACATTTTAGCATTCCGCAGGAGGATATCTTAAACGACAACAGCTCTGAAGCAATGCTCCAGAGCTGTCACCGTATGAGCAGATAGCTATTACGCCGCAAACCACTGCGGCACGATGTTCAACTCGTAAAGTTTCGCCACCAGCGCCTCGCAGAGAACCCGCGCCATGTTCACTTCGACGGCGTTGCCGATAAATTTTTTCTGCTCGCCCTGCGTGCCGAGGAGCACGTAGTTATCCGCAAAAGCACATACTCGGTGCGGGCGCTTTCGGGCAGGGCGTTGTATTCCTCGACCGTAAGATACCGGCGCTGACCGTCGGTCGAATTATTCGCCTGGTAAAAAGGCTTCCAGAATACCACCGGGAACTGTTTGGAGCCCTTCCTGACCGTCAGGACGCGCTCTTTGGCCTGACGAAAGGTCAGGAATACCGGAGTCCGGTAACCCTTGACTTCCGTAAGCATGAGCAGCGTCAGAAGGTTCGTGCCGGTATACCTCTTACCCGTGATGTTGCGGGGAAGGAGACCCTGGCCGTAGAACCACGGCTTTTGCCATGTTTGAGTCTTGGATTCGATTTTCAAGACCAGCAGCTCGGCGAAGTGCGTCGAGACCTTTTCGAGAACCTGGGAATGTCCCATTGATTTGTTGCAGACTTTATACTCCTGCGCCGGAGTTCTACGCTGCCGAAACACTCGGAACAGCGATGCGGCGATCAGCCGGTCGCGGAAACTGCACCATAGGCAAGGACACGCAAGGAAATATTTACCGACGGCGCAGCTGGCGGGCGCCCCACGCGGATCAATATTTCCGCAGCGTGCACTCGGGCGGCCGAGACATCATGCCGAGGCCGATCCTTGCCGCCGTCGACGTGACTTCAGCTAACTTTGCATCCTTGTTGTGAGTGAGGCTTCCGCCCCCCCCCAGACGGCGAGCGGGCTGGCCGAGCGTAGACGGATGCGAGAGGGCCCGAAAAACGGCAATCTTCCATATGGCTGCTGTGTACAGCCGTAGTGGGATGCTTTATACGCTTAGTTCAGGCAGCTCAACTCTTACGGTCTGAAGTTTGCATATATTATTGAATATTAACGAAGTGATATTGAATTATCCGCATACAGACTCCTGCAAATCGAATGCTTATTTACTCTATTTTTGCGCTGAATTCAAACAAAGAAAGAGTGATATGACAAGTGTGAAACTGAAACTCAACAAAGACCGCATCCGGCGCGACGGAACTTATCCGCTGGTATTTCAACTGATACACCAGCGCCGGAAAAAACTTATCTACACACCTTTTAAGCTTCACGAGGATGAATTCGACGAAGAGCATGGCAAGGTGCTCTGCGTGCCAAACGGGCTGCGCCCGCCGAGGGAGATACGCCGCATGAACCGGGAGATTGCCCGGCAGCGGCGGAGTATCGACGGGCATATCGAAACGCTGGAGTCGCGTCGCGAGAGCTATACTGTGGCAGATGTCGTCTTCCGTTACCAAGTGGAGCATGACAGTTTGAGCCTGCTGCATTATATAGATCTACAGATCAAGCAGCGGGAGCGCTCGGGTCGCTTCGGATCGGTTGCCGCGCTGCGCAGCACGCGCGCGTCGGTGGCGGCCTTCCTCGGATCGAAAATCGCTGTCCTGGCCGATGTGAACGGTACTTTCGTACGCGATTACGAGGCATGGCTGCTGCGCCGAGGCGTCTGTCCCAATACCGTATGTTACTATATGCGTAATTTGAAATCGGTCTACAATCAAGCCATGTTGGATGGTTATCCGGTCTGCTGCAACAATCCTTTCCGTTTCGTCTATGTTCGGCCGCAGCGAACTGTAAAGCGCGCGTTAGACCGAGACGCCATGCGGCGCATTGCCGACATCGACCTTTCCGCATACCCGCATCTGGAACAGGCTCGTGACCTATTCATGTTCAGTTTCTTCAGTCGGGGTATGCCTTTCGTAGACATGGTTTTCCTTCAAAAGAGCGCCGTTAGCGGCGGTGTCATCAGTTATCGTCGCCACAAAACCAACCAGTGGTTGCATGTGGAGGTTACGCCCCAGCTGAAAACCTTGATGGAGAAATACGCCAACGATTCGCCCTGGGTCTTCCCCCTGTTGGAAGGCACCGGGGACAAACTCGCACAATACAAGCACTACCGCCTAGCCCTGGAGCGTGTAAACCGCAACTTGAAACGGGTGGCGCAAAAATGCAACCTTGACACTGTGCTGACAGCCTATGTTGCCCGCCACAGCTGGGCAACGCTGGCTCGGGAGAGCGGGGCGCCGGTTGCAGTCATCAGCGAAGGACTGGGTCATACTTCGGAGAAGACAACGCAGATATATCTCAAGGAATTCGACCGTCAGATTGTGGATCGTGTGAACCGCATCGTTTCATCGCTCTGAATACTGCATCAGGGCTCGGCAGCTCGTATTTGCGGGCAAAAAAATTTGCTAAAAAGTCCCGTTTTGCTATATTTGTACATCATAACTCTATTGAGTATAGAGCATTACGCTTTCCTGTTACTAATCATTTCCGCTTCGTCGGAATTTTGCGACAAAAATAAAAAGCTTTGTTCAGATTTTGGTTGTAAAAAAATGATATTTGATTGTTGATTTTCGACACCGGGAGTTTTTTTTCGTATTTTCCGCCCTTTTTCCTTCCTGTCCAGACTTTGGAACGCGCTTTTTCATACCTGTTTGTGGTATTTCTTTCTCCTCCCGATACTTCTCGATGAGTTGTCGGGGACTGGCACCTAGGTGGCGCTTGCAGAAATGGCTGAACCGATCCAAAGATTCGAAACCGGCACGCAGTGCGGCCTGCTTAATCGTCATCTCGGGATTAGAGAGATAGCCAACAATACGCTGACAGATTTGTTTCAGCAGCCATTTGTAAGCCGTCGTGTCAAATTCACGGCGGAAGCGGCGTTCGAAGGCCTCATAGGTCATGCCCGCAAGTTTGGCCATGTCCGCAACGGATTGTACTCTCGGCAATAGTTCGTAAACTAAGCTGCGAAAATCGGAACTAGCGCTGAGGATCGGGAGAAGCAAAGTAACGACCTCTTCCCGGGTGTAGAAACCGCGCAGGTAGAGAAACAATTCCCGGTGTTTCATTTCGTGCAAGTGGGCACAACTCATTCCGTTTTGTAGACAATAGACCAGCAGGTCTATATATGCACTGAGAGGATAACGTATTTCTACCGGCTGAAAATCGTAGCTGACTCCCGAACAGGAATTTACATAATGTTGCAAAGCAAGTTTGTCGCATCCACTGATAAGCACATTGAACTTCATGTCGAGGAACTGCATCCCGGAGTCTGATCTGATGCAGAACATGCTGCCGCGGGGGATAAGAATCATCTCCCCGCTTTTGAACCTTCGATCGAGAAACTGGTTGCAGGAGATTGTACATTTCCCGTTCAAGAACATCAGCAGGTGATGACACTGTACATTGTCGCAGGTGAGACTCTCCCCACGGCCGAATTCCCGGTAAACGAAACCAGTCCCCACATCCGCACGGTAGTGAGTACAAGTGAGGTGTTCGTCTACATACAACAAATCGTGACGCAACAATTCGTTATCCATAAGTGACGCCTGTTACCTATCTTATATAGGGATTTCAGCATCGTTTCAGCATCGTTCCGCCCAATGCATTCTGCATAAGACGGATATGGCTTCGTTTGCAGTACGACATATCTTAAAACTTTCGCTGAAACAACAAAATTGTTTATTCGGCTGCAAACCATGTATTTAATGCCGTATTCCGTGCCTTCATGCTCTATACTCAATAGAGCATGAGGATTTAGAAATAGGAAAAACACAATAAGACTATTAAAAAATATGTTATGAAGCACTTTATGTACTCGTTTGCAGCAGCACTTCTGTCCTGCACACCGGTCTTTGGCCAGGTGAGTCTTGAGGAGATTGTTCCGGCACCTAAAATAGCGGTAAAGACCAACCTGCTTTACGATGCTACTTCAACTTTCAACCTCGGTTTTGAATTCGGACTGGGGAAGAAATGGACGCTCGATGTTTCGGGCAACTACAACCCGTGGACTTTTTCTGAGAACCGGAAAATGAAGCACTGGCTCATACAGCCGGAAATTCGATGGTGGATCTGCCGCCGCTTTTCGGGGCATTTCCTCGGACTTCATAGTCACTATGCCCAATATAATATGGGCGGCATGCTTCCGTGGGGGTTCAACAGCGGCAAAATGTTCGGTTCCATCGAAAACCCGAATATCCTTTCGCACCGCTACGAAGGCTGGCTTGCCGGAGCCGGTATCAGTTACGGCTACCATTGGATTCTCGGCAACCGTTGGGGCTTGGAAGCTACTGTCGGTGTAGGATATGCCTACCTCGATTACGACAAATATCCATACGAACAGTGCGGACGAAAGATAGGCAGCGAATCCAAACATTATTTCGGTCCGACGAAGGCCGGAATCACCCTGATTTTCATGATTAAATAATGATGACTATGAGAAATACGCATACTACGCTTCTATTTACGCTTTGTGGATTGTTATTTTACGGAAACGGTTCGTCGCAGATCGTCGTACAGGAGGGCAATATTGCCGTACAGGTGAACGAACTTGCACAGCGCGGCGACTCGCTCTATGTAAAGATGGATGTTTCGACGACAGGGCATAATGTCGCCTCGCGTAAAAGTGCCGAATTCACTCCCGTTCTTTCGTCGGAAGAACACACGAAAGAGTTGCCGGCAATCTCGGTCATGGGACGTAACAGCTATAAGAACTATCGCCGCAGCCGGGCACTGCTGAGTCGGCGGGAACATGCGACGTACGATCCTTATATGCCCTATGCCGTCATCCAGGATTATAAAGGAGATCAGACGGTAAAATACGCTCTGACCGTTCCCTACGAACCGTGGATGTCATCGGCGCAGCTGACGCTTCGGCGCAACGACTGCGGTTGCGGCAAGGTTCGTACAACCGATACGCGCCTGCTGGCCAATCATGTCGATCTGGAGCGTGTGATCGTCATCGAACGTTACAATATTACGCCGCATTTGACCTATATCCGCCCCGAAGCTGAGCCGGTCAAAATGCGGTCGGTGACCAGCGAAGCATTCCTCGATTTCGCAGTGGGACGTACCGACCTGCAGCCAGACTTTGGGAACAACGCTTCGGAATTGGAGAAGATCCTTGCTGCATTTGCCAGTGTCGGGGATGACGACGACGTGACCCTGACGGGAGTTTCGCTCTGCGGCTATGCCTCGCCCGAGGGTTCCATAGCCCGTAACAGGCAGTTGTCCGAAGGACGGGCCGTTGCTCTCAAGAAATATTTGATGACTAAGTTCGACTATCCTGAATCGTTCTACAGCACCCGTTTCGGCGGCGAGGATTGGGAGGGACTTGCTGCATTGGTTGAAAATTCCGACATGCGCTATAAGCAGGAGGTGCTCGAGCTGATTGCGAATGTTCCCGTGGAGCAGAATCGGGAGGCCCGCCTGATGGCATTGAAAGGCGGTGAACCCTACCGGTGGATGCTGAAGGAACTTTTCCCGAAGTTGCGCCGTGTGACTTTCAAGGCGGATTACAATGTCCGGCAGTTCAATATTGAAGAAGCCAAAAAAATCGTGAAGACCCGTCCTCAAAACCTGAGCCTGAATGAGATGTTTCTCGTAGCGAATACCTATGAGCCCGGCTCAAGGGAGTTTAGCGATCTGTTCGAAACAGCAGTGCGGATGTTTCCCGAAGACCCGACGGCAAATCTCAATGCGGCAATCGCAGCCCTCGGACGCAAAGATTATGTAAGTGCTGACCGCTATCTGAAAAATATCAGAAATCGTATGCAGATTCCAGAATACGACAACGCCATAGGGGTTCTTATCATGATGCGTGATGCAGATTACGACCGGGCAGAACAGTGTTTCGTGGTTGCAGCGCAGACCGGGCTTGAGGCTGCGAAAGAAAACCTCGAAGAACTGGCCCGCATACGTGAAAACCTCGACCGTATTCGTGAAGCTGAGATGAAAAAACACTGACAATCTGTTGGAACTATTCGGTATTCATACCATACAACCTTTTTACAAACTAAATTTTATTTATTATGAGAATGAAATCTCTTTTTATCGCTGCTTTGGCAACGATGGCATTGGCATCCTGCAACAAGGAAGAAGCAAGGAAAACTCCTACTGGAGCCGTAAAAACCAATTTCGAAGTAGCTCTTCCGGGAGCGATCGACACCTACGCCGTGGAGACTCCGCAGGTAGCGGGTCAGATTACGCCTCTTTACAGCGACGTGACGGTTTATTTGGTCGACGCGGGCGACAATGCCACAGCTTACACATGGACTGATGAGGATATCAAAGCCAAATCAAAGCGCTTCGAGCAAATCGTACTGCCTAAAAAGGTGATCGTCGTAGTAAATAAAGGTGCAGCTACGTTGCCGCAGTCGGCAACGATGACTGCCCTTACGGCGGCGCTCAATACGATCGCGGTAGCTGACCAGAATAAGGCGCAGGCCAATGTTGCCGCCGAGGATGCCAAGGGCAATGCCACAGGTGATTACATTTCGGCACAGCAGGTGACGCTCTACGGCGAGCAGACGACCTTCACGGACGAGACCCCTACCGATGGTCATACCCTGAAAAAAGCTGCCGTAGAACTTAAATCGCTCGTGTCGCGTTTCGAGATCGGCACGGTAAAAGCCGGTACGGGTCTTAAATCGCTGACCGTCGAGGCCGTGTATGTCAACTATTTCTACAAAGAATATGGTAAAACGACCAAACAAGAAGTTGCAGAAGGCGGTTGGACGGACTCCTATGAGCCGGCATGGGCTACGGATAACGTAAGTGCGGACGTAACCTCGCAGGACGGCACGAAGGTTTACGCTTATCAGGTATTTGCCGGCGATATGGTTCCGCACATTATCTACAAAGTGGGTGGTGAGTTGGAAGACGGTTATAAACTTGCAGACGGTACGGAAGGTACTTTCACGGGCAAATATATTACCGTAAAAGGATTCAAGGAAAGCGGTGCTACCGTTTCGACTATCGAAGCACATAAAATCTACAAGATGGGGCTCACGGACAGCGGTATCGAAATCAAACCTGAAGAGATTACCGATAAACCCGAAAAGGAGAAGATCGACTTGATTGTGGCCGTTACGGTGGCTCCGTGGACCGAAACGACGATAACACCTGAAATCTAAATCCGAATTACTGAAGGAGCGAGGGGTGAACGCCCCTCCTCACTCCTTCCTTTTTGCAAAAACCAAATCATGATGAAACTATTGAAAATACTCTGTACTCTTCTGGGCATTACAGCCGTATCGGCGGGTTGTATTAAGGAAGACATGAGCGGCTGTCCGCCGGAGGTGAACACGTATCTTACGTTCAGCTACCGGGGCGATACGGACGATCCGACGATGTTTCGGAAAATGATCGGTCGCGTGTCGCTTTATGTTTTCGATAGCGCAAGCGGACAGCACATCCTGACGAAAACCGTAGGCGAAGCCGACTTGCGACTTTTCGAAGGCACACAGCTTTACCTGCCCGAAGGCAACTACAGAATCGTATCGTGGGCCAATGCCGCGAACAATACGGAAATTCTCGTAAACGGAGCCTTGTCGCAGGGACGCGTACATGCGCCCGGGTACACAGCGCGGAAGCGCATTGCGACCAACGACCATCTCTATTACGGGGAATTAGACATAACGGTGCCGGCGACCGCTATACAGCCGGGTAACAACGCCATAAAGGTAACGGGAGACATTCCGCACAGGAGCGCGCACATCAATATTGAAATTTACACAAAAGGTTTCGGACACAAGGACAAACCGGTGACTTGGCCGGTTGTCGAGATGGCCGGACTGATGCCCCAATATGATATGGGGATGACCCCTGCACAGCCGTTCGAGGCCACCTACTACCCGACGGTGGCATGGGATTCGGAACAAAACGTCGCAGCGGCACGCTTCTCCGTACTGCGCTTTTCCGACAAAAACGATATTACGGTAACTGTTCGTGAGCCCGCACCGGATAATACAGCAAAGGCCACAGTGAATCTCGAAAAATATATGATCGACAACAATATCTCCGTGGACGGCCGGAACGAGGCTACGGTTCGGCTGCTTTTCGAGTTTACCGATCTGGGAGTTACAGTGACTATCCCGGGCTGGACAGGCGGGGATGTCGATCCTGAAATCTGATGGGAATATACGAGAAAAAACAGAGAGTTATATGAATAAATGTTTTATTACACAATGGCTATTGGTTCTCTATTTGTCGCTACTTGTTGGATGCACCAAGGATGTGACCAGCCCGGAAAAGGTCGGCGAGCCGATTTCGTTAGGATTGACTCTTGACACCTATGCAGGCGAGGATTCGAATGCCAAGGAGCATGAGAAAGCGATTCATAACCTGTATGTCTTTATTTATGGTTCTGACGGACGGTTGGAGAACCCGGACAATACACGGGTGCAGCCTGCGACAGACGGTTCGCTGACTGATGCGACGGGGCGCATTCACGGTTCGTGGAAGGTTTATGGAGGACAAAAGGATATTTATGTCATAGCCAATGTCCCGGATAAATTGGCTTCGAAGGACAAACCCCGAGATTCAAAGATCGTTGCGGCGGATGCGTTACGCCGTCCGACGGAGGATGAACTGAAGAAATTCTGCATGCCATGGCTCGGCTCCGGAAATATAAATGTCTTCCAGTATAATCAATTTGAATATCAGACTTCAGACTCTTTTGCCGGGTTGATGAGTGGTAAGAAGACGGTGGAGGTAACGGCGGCAAACCAGAGCCAGTCGGTTCTGGTTCCCCTCGTTCGCCGTTATGCACGGATAGATCTGGCGGTACGCAAGGCTCCTGAACTGGCGAACAGCGACGTTAAGATACTTAACATGGATTGGGGATATATCAGTATGCAGTCCACGCTTCTGGCCGAAGACCCCGAAAGCACGCTCAATTATTATGTAACAACTGATCAGTCGGTCGTTGTCGGGCAGATCTCTACAACCGAGTATACTCCACTGAGACCTGTGAAGTCGAACAAGGCTTACGAAATGTATTCGGGAGTATATCCGAAGCAAGATGATCCGCGGAAATATCTGCGGATAACATTAAAAGCATTGGTGGACAATTCGCAGGTAGAATATGAGCTTAGCCTGTGTGAAACGGGAACCGATGGGAAACCGGATCTCGCAAAACCGCTTCCGATCGAAGCCAACAAAATATACAAAATCAATGCGACCCTTACACGGCACACCTCCGATGTCGATATCGAGATACAGGATTGGAGCGACAAGCAAATCGACGGTAGTATCGGCGGTTCCACGCTGGGCCTAGACTCGGTGGTGCTCGTCAAGGCAGGCAATGAAACGCGTGTCCCAGTGAGTACTATTGCGGAAACAGTCCGTGTAAAACTTTCTGATGCGGCCGCACGGGTAGGCTACTCCCTGAGCGGAGCTGATGTTTCAACCGGAATTCTGGAACTCCCCGTCACGGGCGGTAAGGCCGAAATTCCGGTTACGGGACCTGTGGCATATCCCGTAGGGAAAGAATACAACATGACGGTTCTGGCTGGAAACATTCGTTGCACGGTACCTCTGCGAGTCGACGGCACATCCATTTTGCAGGCTGAAAATTTGCGTTTCGACTATCTCGGAGGGACAAAAAATGTTAACGTAAAGAGTTATTTGATTCTTGACGATCCGAATGCTACGCAAATTCCCATGCCATGGACGGCGGAATATTCAACTGACGGTGGTAAAACATGGGGGACGAGTCTGCCGGATGGATTTACGATTACTGGAGCTGCCGGAAACGGAAATCTTGACGGCAACGAATCTTTCAATGTCAAGGTCTCCAAGCAGAGCGGGCAGAAGCAGCCCAACTTCCATACGAGCGCATTGCGTGATGCCGCGCCCGTCAGCAACTACGACCTTTCGACTCTAGGCGGCAGAACTGCAATGAACACGGCGAATTGTTATGTGGTAAGCGCCCCCGGCACCTATACTCTTCCGTTGGTATACGGCAACGGAATCAAGGACGGACAGCCCAACCCTTCGGCCTACACTTCGACGGCGCAGCCATCTGGAGGTGCGAATGCGAGTCACATATTGAGGCAGTTTATCGACTATAAGCAAGCGGCAATAACTGATCCTTATATCTACAATAAGTACACGGCGGCTAATGCCTGTCTTGTCTGGCAGGATGCGCAGGAACTGATCTCCGATGTCAAACTCTCCGCCGACGGTCGTAATCTGACCTTTTCCGTGTCCAAGGAATCGATACAACAAGGCAACGCAATTGTTGGCATACGCGATTCGGGCGGTAGTTTCATCTGGAGCTGGCATATCTGGGTGACAGACCACTCACTGGACGACTGTATCGAGGTAATCAATTTCCAGAAAGAGACCTTCTCTTTCATGCCCGTGAATCTCGGATGGGTCGACGGCCAACCCTTCACGTTCAAGGCTAGGGATGTGCGGGTGAAACTGACCCAGCCACAGACCGGTGCATCCCATATTATTTCGGTATTGCAGCCCGACACCCTGATGGCTGAGAGCACTAGTCCCTATTACCAGTGGGGACGTAAAGACCCTATGTTACCTGCCGATTACGATGTTTATGGAGAACCCCGCGGTGACAAAATGGCTTATTATGGGGACAATAAATTCGTTTATGCTCCCAAAATAGGAGTAATCAATAGTACGAATCCAGACCAACTCTGGCAGTACGCAGGGCCGAATATCGCGTGGTGCATTGCGAATCCTTTTACTTTCATAACGAACGTGTATGCAGATTGTTTGTTCCTGAATTTGTGGAGTGCGCAGAACGGGGCATTGTACGGTGATGATGCCCCTGTCGTCAAAACGATATATGATCCTTCCCCCGTCGGCTTTTGCGTGCCTGCGAGGAGTGCGTTCTCCGGTTTCACCTCTACGGGATATTCATATAGTGGCATTTCTGGTTACGGTACTATATACAATTCACCCTATACTTCGGCCCATGATTACTCGAGGGACAAAGGCTGGAGGTTCTATTGCCGGCCGATGCCGGCAACAGGTAAATTCGATGGGAGCGGAGGTACGATTTATTTTCCCTACATGGGGCTGAGAAGAGAGTCAAGCGGCATTCTCTCACAGCAGCAGGATCATAAGCAAAGTGCGTTTTATTGGAGTGCTCTACCTAACGGCATTTCACTCGGACATGTATTGGTGGGTAAATTCGACAGAGTAAATAATTACATTCAACAACCGCCGACAGGGAGTACTATGGGACGGGCATACGGTTGTTCGGTGCGTCCGGTTCGAGAAAAATAAATTCTCATAGAAATTTGAAATCATGAAAAAAATAACGAGATACGGTATTTCGGCATTGCTGGCGGTATTATGCCTCACTGGCTGTCTGAAAGACGATACACAGAGCCCCTGCGGTTCGGCGCAAACGGGTGGAATACGGCTGACACTGGCCATAGGCGACATGCGGGACGAAGAGATTGTCACGCGCAGCGCTGTTTCGACTCAGGAGTGCACCATCACAAAACTCTCGGTACTGCTCTTTGACAAATCGACGGGTAAATTCAAAGAGAGCGAGGAGATTGATATTCGCACGCAACTTTCGGGTTCGAACGGGGATAAATTGCGAACCCTTACGGTGAATTTGACTCCGGAGGAGGGTGATAAGCTTGTCGTGGTGGCCAACTACGAACAGAACGGGACGCTTACGGAGGGGAACTCCACAACGGCGGATATCAATTCGGTCTATAAAAGCAGTTTCAACTCCGAATTTATGCCTTTCGACGAAGGGTTGCCGATGAGTGGAGAGACGACCTATTCCGATAGCGGTGTGACCTGCCGGCTCTACCATTCGGTCGCCAAGGTACAGGTGCGTCTGGCCGACGGGCTGACCCTCGACGGTCAGGCCGTTACGACCGACAATAGCAGTTGGGGAATCGGGAATTATCTTTTAGTCTCCTCTGCGCTTGTCTACGGGCAGCCGACGGGTACTATCGCGCTGAATCCCGGGATCAAGGAATCCGATTTCACTGACAGGACGCCGCAGAACACAATCGATGATGCCTCCTGTCAGGACGAGAGTGTGATGAACCGGGGCTATCTGGTCGAATATCCCAATGCGAAGTATGCCAAGCAACAGGAGGTGGATATAACGGAGTTCGATGCCGGCAGAACCTGTGTGTTTCTCAGGCTTAAGGATTTCGATGCCAAGAGCCGAGATAACTATTATAGGCTTGACTTCTCTCGCCAGTTGCGTTCGACGGGACTTGACCAGGGGGCGTCGAACGAATTCCTGGATATCCGCCGTAATACGCATTATGTTTTCCTGATTACAAAGATCAAATCACGGGGTTATCGTACCCAGGAGGAAGCATTGGCCAATCCCGGTAGCAATATCGAATATACGGTGACTGTGGAAGATGGCGAATGGGAGAGTATCTCCAGTAACGGACAGTATGCCGTAAAAACCGACCGCGACAGTTGTTTCCTTATGCAGAACGTCGCGGAACCTGCCGACCTGTTAAAATTTGCGGTTCAGATGCCAGACGCCGGCCAGAAGCCGGGTGATGACCTGCCCGGATCGATCAAGACCTGCCGGGTCTCGTTGGTAGGCGAGGACAAAAATACGCTGGTGCCCTCCGAGCAGTTGCAACTCTGCACGACGGACGGAACGTCCTACAGCGCTATAGATTTCACCAGTGAGGCGATTCCGATTCCCGACGAAGGTTACCAATTGAAATATAAGGCCGGAACGACAGCGCCTTCGGAACAATGCTACGTAAAAATCGAATACGGCAATATCAGACATTATGTACCCGTCGGTATCGTTACGTTCAATGTCACGGCGGATAAGACCGAAACGGATTATAAAGGCGGGACATTGCCTCTTACGGTGGAGAGCTACGCCATGTTCGGAACGAAACGGGTTGAATTGAACTGGAGGCGCGAGTTCGAAAATGTTGCCGAGGTTTCTTCGTGGGTTTCGCTTCCCGAGAACGGCGTGAGCGGTACGGTCAATGCCATTATCCAGGAACAGAAAGGATACATTTCCAACCCGCATAACGATGTATTGCAGGCGGCATTCGAGGATAGTGACCTTTACGATCTTTCAACTAATGGAGGAACGAGAGCCATGAATACGGCCAACTGCTATGTCATCAACAGACCGGGAAAATTTTCCCTGCCGCTTGTATACGGCAATGCCATTAAGAACGGGCAAACTAATTCGTCAGCCTATATCTCGACAGCCAGTGGAGCGAATGTGCTGCAAACTTTCGTCAATCACCTTAATGCGTCCATTACCGACCCATACATTTACAATAATGCCGGGTGCACGCCTGTAGATGCAATACTGGTCTGGGAGGATGAGAAGGATCTGGTAACTAACGTCCGACTTGCTTCTGATAAAAAGACATTGACATTTAATGTGCCGGCGTCTTCAATTCGTCAAGGCAACGCCGTTGTCGCCGTACGAGATGTGAATAAGAAAATCATGTGGAGTTGGCATATTTGGGTGACAGATTTCCGGTTGGATGGGAATGTGGCTCCGGTAGATCATTACGATCCAACTCTGAAGCAGGAGGATAGATATGTGACCGTTAACAGTAATGAAGCATACAGGTTCATGGGAGTCAACCTTGGCTGGTGCGATGCTGGAATTTTGAATTACGATGCTCGCAGCGGGAGCGTACTTTTCAAACAAGCCCTAACCGGAGCCGTTCGAAAAATAACAGTCGGACAAACGGATTATACTGTCGCCATATCGGGCAATCAGCCTTATTATCAACACGGACGTAAGGATCCATTGCTGCCAATAGTAGTTAAGGACAATCAAATAATCGATAAGCATTGTTATTCCAACGATGGGTATGCGTTCAATGCTTCTGGCAAAGGGGCTGTGCCCATCGGGCAAGCTATTCAGACTCCGCATGTGTTCTATAATTACAACACTTCGAATACCCACGACTGGTGTAACCCGGCCGGGACGGTTTCCGGTAAAAGTACATTTTTTAACTTGTGGAGTACTAATAATACTTCTTCGACGGGCGGCGGGTCAGTCGTTAAAACGATCTACGATCCCTCTCCCGTGGGCTATTGCTTGCCGACACCAACTGCAGTTAAGGGGTTCTCTTATAATGGCGGTGACGCTTCGGGCAACTATTTCGGATCGAAATTTAATTCGCCTTATACTTCCGAGGCTGATTTCCAGAAGAACCACGGCTGGGTATTTTATTGCTATCGTATGAAAGCCGTAGGCAGTTATGACCTCACAGGCGGAGTGCTGTTTTATCCGGCTTTGGGTTGTCGCTTCAGTTCAACGGGGCTGCCGTATGGTGTCCAAGAATATTGTTATTACTGGTCGTGCGTTAGCTGGGGGACGAGATATGCTAAATCGTCGCTTGAAGCGACTGTAAACTATCAGCGTGCCCTCGGTTTTCCGATACGTCCTGTGAGGGAAAATTAATACTAATGATGAATCGGGTTATTGTTTGTTGTCTTCTGGTGGTATTGACGGTTTTGCCTTCGTGTATCAAAGATGATCACACGGACTCCGAACCTACCTTTCCTTCGCGTACGGTGCTGATCTATATGGCCGGGGATAACTCGCTTTCGGGGGAGACGGCGCAAAAGATCGAGGCGCTACGTCGGGGCTGGCAATGGACGGGCAACAAATGTCTGGTCTATGTCGATACTCCCGAGGGAGCACGCTTGTTGCGTCTGCGCGGAGGTTGTCAGGTCACTCCGGAAGCGTATGTCGAGACCGTGCGGGAGTACGGTAGGGAGAACTCCGCTTCGGTAGAAGTTTTCGGGCGAGTGCTCCGCGAAGTCATGTCCGACTATCCGGCCGATGGCTATGGACTCGTTTTCTTCTCGCACGGCAGCGGTTGGCTCCCGGCGGGAAGGCTCCAGAACCCGTCCCGAGCGTCGCTCTCCGGGCTGGGGGAGCCAGTACGGGCAGCCTCTTCCGCCCAGGGCACACGCTCGCTGGGGTGGGACGACGGTGTCGGAGAAGATGCCCCGGGGAGTATGCCCCATGCAGAAATGGAGTTGGAAGAGTTCGCCGCAGCAATTCCCGACGGACAACTTGACTTCATCGTCTTCGAGGCATGCCTGATGGCAGGTGTCGAGGTAGCCTATGTACTGCGTGGGAAGACGGACTATATCCTCTCTTCGGCAGCCGAAATTGTCTCTCCGGGCTTCACGCCCATTTATCCGTCGGCACTGCGATACCTTTTTGACACATCGAGAAGCGTTGAGGCGAGCCTTGCGGCTTTTGGCGAGTCTTACATGAGCCATGTCAACAAACTCTCCGGAGATTCCCGTTCTGCGACGCTGAGTCTTGTGGCAACGAAAGAATTGGATCTTCTCGCTGCCCGGACACGAGAACTGCTTGCTGGTCTTTCTCATAGGGCTGACATAATTTCCGACTTGCAGCATTTTGACCGTCCGGGCAGCTATGGAGATTCCCCGGCCGTAGCGCGTTATTTCGATCTGGGCGACTGGGCCCGGCGAATTGGGGCACAGGAGCAATATACCGTTTTCGAGGAGCAGTTGAAACGCATAGTGAGAATGAAGGCGAGTACCGAGCGTTTCCTGCCCTCGCAAAACGGTTTCGAGATCCGGAATCATTCGGGTCTTACGACCTATGCCGAACGATCCGAGCTGCCTGCTTTGAATGCATATTACCGCACGACGGCGTGGTATAAAGCAATATTAGGAAACAACTGACAAACGCGAAATGGAGTTCGAATGCTGGCATACATTTTTCGGGAAACTTATGTCGATTTTGAGTGTAATTTTCATATTGTGCCTGTGTTATCTTATCTGGGGCGCATTGCATATCCGCCGTTATCGACGACGTATGTTATTATATCGGGATTTTGTCCGGGAAACTTATATACAACAAAACCAAACGGTGCCGATACTCATTACGCGCTACTACGTTCGGGAAGTGGAAGCGTATAATCGGGTGATAAAATTATGGCCTTTTTATCAATGGCTGCCATCAGTCGATGCAGCCCGATTGCTGGTCGGCACCCCGTCAAATGGAGAATTTAAGTCAGAAAAAATCCAGGAGGACAAAGAGTCCTGAATTATTCACTTTAATTATTTTATGATGAACAAAACTCAATTTGCAAAGGCCGTTGCCGCCGAGAGTGGCGAGACGGCTGCGAGTACCGTCCGGGTGATGGATGCGATGATGAAAGTGATTGGCGTATGCATGGCGCATGACGAACGGATCGTGCTTCCTGGCTTCGGCTCGTTCTATACGCAGGAACGCCCGGCCCGTACGATGCGCAATCCGCAGACGGGGAAGCCACTGAAAGTTGCCGCCCGAAAGACTGTGAAGTTCCGCGTGGGTGCTAAACTCCGGGAACAGACTTCGAAAGAACCCAGAGTCGCGAAAATCCAAGGTTCTGGAAAAAAGAAATAGTGGTTTCGGGCTCCGGAGTGCAGGAAGATGGAGGAAAACCCTGATTTGCAGCAACGGACTGCGGAAATCGTAACATACGTTACGGCCCGTATCCGCTTATTGCGATGCGAACGGGGGCTTACGGTGCAGCAGGTCGCCGATAGTTGCGGTATGGAGCGCTCGAACCTGAGCCGCCTGGAAGCGGGACGTTCGAACCCCACACTACGTACGCTGTGTGCCCTCTGCCTGACGTTGGACATCGGTATTCGGGAACTCTTTCCGCCTTCGAGCGGAAAATTCCCAGATGCAACGCCCAAGGTTGCACTGCCGGATCTCGGAGCAATGAATGACAAAACCGATTGATACAATGTTGGTTTTTCTGACAACGGGATTTCTTTATGATCTTTTCCGCTCCGGAGAACTTCCCGAAGCGAATGCAATGGAACCTTCCGGGCAATTGCTGGAATTTTTGGCCACCCTGCTGGCCGTTTTCTCTGTGGCCGTTGTAGTTATGATTGTCGTGGTGCTCTTCCGCTCCCGGCGTCTGAAAAGGCTGAAAAACCCCGTGAAGGAGTATACCTACAAAAGAAAACATTAACCCGAGCCCGGCAAGGGTTCATAAAACACTAACACCATGAAAACTCAATTTATGAAAGGTCTTCTGACCGCCTCTCTGGCATTGGTCGCAGCAGGTGTCATGGCACAGGAAAACGGCAACCGCGACGAACAGAATCGGGTTGTGCGCGGGCCCTATGAAACCAACCGTTTCTTCGACAACATCTTCATCGGCGTCGCGGGCGGTGTGAATATCTATCATGGAGAGAACGATTCTTATGGAAAGTTCGGCAAACGTCTTGCCCCGGCGCTCGACGTGAACGTCGGCAAGTGGTTCACCCCCTCGGTCGGTGCCCGTATTGGCTATTCGGGCATCAACGCTAAAGGCTGGACGTCGGGCCAAACGGTTTATGCCAAGGATGTGTTTGATAAAAAAGCCAATATTTACAACGAAAAATTCGGCGTCTCATACCTGCATACGGATTTTCTATGGAACTTCTCCAACGCTGTGAGCGGCTACAAGGAAACCCGTACGTGGAACTTTGTGCCGTTCTTCGGTACCGGCTGGGCTCGCTCGTACGGCAACGGTGCCTATAATAACGAGTTCGCCATGAGTATCGGCTTGCTGAACAACATCCGTCTATGTAATCTGCTGGATCTGACGCTCGAAGCACGCCACATGTTCGTAAACCAGCGTTTCGACGGCGTTTCGCGCGGCAGTAAAGGCGAGGGCATGACTTCGGTGACGATGGGGCTTACGTTCAAGCTCAACCGCCGCAACTTCAAGCGCGCAGCAGCTTCGGTGGACGTTACGCCCTATCTGAGTCGTATCAAGGCGCTGGAGAGCGACAATACGACACTTGCCGGCAAGAACAAGACGCTTGCCGATGAAAACACGGCGTTGCGTAACCGCAAGCCTGAAACGGTCACCGTTGCCGGGGAAAGCAAGGTGTCGGCAACGCCTGTGGCATTGTTCTTCCAGATCGGCAAGGCTACGCTCGACAAGAAGGAGTTGACGAACCTGGATTTCTATGTAAAGAATGCCCTTCAGGCCGACAGGAACAAGACCTTCACGCTTTACGGCGGTGCCGACAAGGCGACGGGTACGGCTGCCTTCAACCAGAAGTTGAGTGAGAAGCGTATGCAGTACGTCTACGACCTGCTCGTCAACAAGTACGGCATTTCGAAGAACCGTCTGAAAACGGTGGCCGAGGGCGATCGCAACAACCGCTTCCCCGAACCGGAACTGAACCGCACGGTGATCATCATGGAATAACGGGAGAGAATCTTTGGGGTGACAGGGCTCCGGCCGGTCATGTCCAGTCGGAGCCCTTTGTATCTGATTATGTCTAATGAAAAATAGTTGAATATCATGAAAAAGATCATTTTTTTACTGCTTGTTTTTGCCGCGAGTTTTGCATCTGCACCAAAAGTTTCAGCTCAAGACAGCGGCTGGTGGCTCGGCGGACGTATCGGCTACTGGCATAACAAGGTCGACGGCGTGTCGTCGAACAGTTTCGCACTGGCTCCGGAATTCGGCTACGATATCAATTCGAAGTGGAGCGTGGCCGGTGTTCTCGGCTTCGACTACGCGAAAGTCGGCGGCACGAGCGCCAATGTCTTCGTTATCGAACCCTACGCCCGGTACAAATATTTCAACAAAGGATCGTTCACACTCTTCGTGGACGGCGGACTGGGCGTTGCCGTTGGTGACAGTGACGGTGTCAAAGTCGGTTTTACGCCGGGGGTAGCCTTCAAGATCTCGGATCGCTTTAGCCTGCTGACGACCATCGGATTCTTGGGTTACAAGCATAATTACTACAATGGCGGCGGAGATGGCTTCGGCTTCGACCTGAAATCGTCAGACCTGAGATTTGGCTTCTTTTACGCATTTTGATATGCAAATATCAGGTGTTGATTGGATGGATCTATGATAATGGTGAAAAATTCTTCATATCTCGCAACAGGTTCCGGGGTTTTTAAATCATCGCTGTAACTTAGATAGTTACGGCGATGATTATTTATAGGTAATGATTTAGCAACGCAGGCTCCTCATTTCTACATCCAATCTTCATCAAGTCAAAGACTCTACGACAAATATACGCAATTTTTTGCAAATAATCAAATGTCTATTTGCTGACTTTCTGTTTGTTGCGGACTGGAGCGGTCAGTAGCGGACATCGGATTCAGAATGTTTCGGGTGCTATTAACTTGCAGGACTCCATATTCAACACACTTAAATTTTCTGTTATGAATTGTATCCTGATTGAAACGAGCGCCTACACCGACCTTCAGGCGCATGTCCGGCGATTGTTGGAACGAGTATCCGCATTGCAAGCCCTCGCCGGAAAATCACCGGCCTCCCGTTGGCTGACTACAGATGATGTTTGCAAAGCTTTGAGTATTACCAAACGTGCTTTGCAATACTACCGGTCTTGTGGTATCATACCTTACACAGCCATCGGAAACAAAGTCGTATTCCGAGAAGAAGATGTCCGCCGCCTGTTGGAAAAGAATCTGATAAAAAACGAATAGAGCATGCACGACGATATTATTACCCGCGACAGCAGTGAATTGAAAGAGCTGCGTCGCAATATCATCCGGGCTATCCAGTCCATAGATATCTTGATCGACACGCATCGTCCGGCAATCGGCAATGAGGTCTATCTTACCAGCGAGGAGATCTGCTCGATTTTCAGTATCAGCAAACGGTCGTTACAGAATTATCGTGACAACCGACAGATACCCTACACTTCTATTGGCGGAAAGATTCTTTATCCTCAGTCGGCGCTCTATAAACTGCTGGAGAGCCACTACGTCACTCCCCTTAGATGATGAACGGGCCGGAGATCACTGCTCCGGCCCGTTTTTCATTTTATATTCGACAAAGTTACTGCCATCTATAATACATATCCGATCGTCGGGTGTCCCGAAGTCTATTTTGATCGGATATCTGTATAACGGCAGGAAATATTTCCTGCCGAATGACTTGCGGATTGCCTCTACGGCAAACAGAATCCCGGATTGCGCCGTGATGGGGCGTTTGTATTCGGGATACTCCTGCATAATTAGTAATCGACATTTATTGATGTCGTCCAGCGTGAAAACATCCCCGTTGACGATCCGTTTCAAAAGGGCCTCTCTATGGGCTTCCAGCGTCGGAAAATCTATCCGTTCATTCTCGGCAGTTCCGCTCTGCCGGAGTTTTTCTTCTTTGGTTCTCATATCTATTTGTGCGAAATGAAGTCTTTGACGTATTTACCATTCATATGTATATCGCGTTCGATGGTAAGTCCGAACGGCAAACGAAGATTCTGGAGATCTGAAAGCATCAGATATCCCCATTCCCATTCATGAATGCGGCAGTAAGCGAACAGGCGCCAATCATCGCCCTCGCGTTCGGCTTCGGTGATAAGCCATGTTCCGGAACCGCAGGGGTTGAAATATTTGACGAGCACTTCGGCCTCCAATCCTTTCCCATCCTGCGAGCCGATGGGATAACTCTCGAATTTCGAGATGATCTCTTTTGTGAGCAGTTTCATAAGAAATAATATTTAGACTGCCCGGAACGCCCGGACAGCAAGAGATACATAGCCACGGCAGGCAGACAAAGACAAGGCTTCGGGCCTTGGCGTGTCGCCTGCGGTGGCTATCTTGCTGGCTGGGCGGGCAGTCCCATTATCCTGATAGACTTGTTCACGGCAGGATAAATTCTTATCTTTGTTATGTTGTACCACTCCTAAATGCAAAACAGAGGATGAACAGAATCATATTGATCGGAAACGGCTTCGATTTGGCACATGGACTGCCGACGAGTTATGCGGATTTTATTCGGGGATACTATATTATTCAGAAATTGAGATTACTGGAGGGTGAAAATGAACTGAACGACGGTCTATATTCTGTCAAAATTTCCAATCCGGAAGATCGGAAACTTATGGAGAAGTTTCGATGGCAGCTGAGTAATAATATGTTCAGATATGTAAACAATGTGGGAGAGACGACGCTGACAGAGCAATATAATACTTTCTTCAACGATCGCTCCAAATACGAAAGCAGATTTTTCGAAGCGATAAACAAAGCTGTCGAAACAAAAAACTGGGTAGATATAGAGAGTGAGTATTATTCATGGCTCAAAAAGATTTATAAGCGGGATAAATGTGAATATACGAGCCCGGTTCTGCTCGATAATGATCTTGAGGTGATTAAAGCCTACTTAATTGCTTATTTGAAGACCATACAACAGAAACATTTCCATCCGGAACTAAAAAAAGAATGCATATATCAAACAATCTATGAACCGTTCCATGTCAATGACATTGCTTATGGAAGCCGAAAGGAGTTCGACGAGTTTTTAACGACCAGATTTGAATATTTAACCACGGAAAATGAAGCTGAGATCGACTGTTTCTTACAGCAGTTCGGTCAATCGTATCTTTCTTGGGGGTCAGATATCAATCTATACAAGGATTCCATCAGAGGTCAGAATAAACAAGACGCACTGGATGTTTCGAAACATATTAAAAAGGTCAAGGACAACAAAGGCGATGTCCCCGATTGTTTCCTGTTCCCGGGTCAAATCCTGCTGCTGAATTTCAACTACACGAGTACGGCCGATCTGTATGTTCCGAAAGGCTTGGACTTCGAGATCAACCATATTCACGGGGAATTGGACAATGATAAGAATCCCATCATCTTCGGCTACGGAGACGAGCTGGACGAAGACTACAAGGAGATTGCCAAGTTGAATGACAATGACTATTTGAAGAACATCAAATCCATCCGCTATCTGGAGACGGACAACTACCGCAGATTGCTCTCGTACATCGACTCCGCACCGTTCCAGATTTATATCATGGGACACTCATGTGGCAATTCGGATCGCACGCTGCTCAATACGCTGTTCGAGCACGAGAATTGCGTCTCGATCAAACCTTTCTACCATCAAAAGGAGGATGGAAGCGACAACTATATTGAGATTGTACAGAACATTTCGCGCAATTTCAGCAAGATGCAAACTATGCGGGACCGTGTCGTGAATAAATCATATTGTCGACCTCTTGTTCCGGTAGGATGCTGAATAGAAGCGGCTGCAATTTGATGATTGCAGCCGCTCATTCTTATAGTTCCGGTTCCCAGTCAGGAATCTGCACCGTATCCTGTATTTGAGGACATCGAATGATCTCCACCTCCTCGTGTTCATATATATTGCAGCCCACAAAAAGCGAGGCTGCCAGCATGCCCCATATTACAACAAACAGGCAATAGAGGATAGCACATTTGATTCTCTGTTGTTTCATAGCGACTTTATTGTTTTAAGAGTTCAGTAATTTCCGGATCGAGGTTTCCCCGATACTCCATACGCTCGTCCAGGCGACAGGCTTCAAGGAAATGCTCCCGCCCCTCGGCTTTACGTCCCAAGCGTGAGCAGGCAATAGCTTTCAGATATTCCGTTACAGCATCTTTGGGCATCGTGGCGAGCAGTTCCAGCGCCCATTCGTTGTGATCCATCGACAGATGCGCCACGACCGTGTTGCGGTCGTTGTAGTTGTTCAGAATATATAGTGCCTTGGCGTATTTGCGCTTCTGCAACAGATCCACCCCGCGGGCATAGGTCGCATCCAATTCCGTGGTATGGATCGTATCCTTGACCATTCCTTTGCGGCGCAGGTTGTAGCGGAAGTTCACGGCCCGAAGCTGCGGATAGATCGCCGAACGGATGTAGGCATAGTCTTTCGGGAAATGCTCCCGGATCACAAGCTCCCTTCGGTCGGGATTCTTTTCTGATGCAATTAGCACAAGAATCGCCTCGTGGTTTTCGATTCCCTTGTCCGTGCGGATACGCTGTGTCAGCTCCGGCCAGTCCTCGGCGATCCATTTGACGGTCAACATCGTGTCGATCCCACGTCCGTAGCGTTTTACGAGGTATTGCTTCAACGCTTGCGCCCGGCCCTGTGAGAGCCGGTCGTTGAAGGCATAGCCGCCCTCCGGGGACGAGGCGGCCGTGAGCGTAATGGTATCGACCCAGAACTCTTCTTGCTCGACGATTTGTCGCATCAGGCCGGTAATCTTGTCCAACTGCCGCCGGTTATCGCCCAGCGTATCGACCACGCGCGTGTCACCTACAAAAAACTGAATGTAATTACGGTCAGAGACGGTCACATATTTGTCGATAACCCGAATACGGTATCGCGGCATGGTATCGACAAAGGAGAGCATCGACGAGACGACATAAGAGAGCGTATCGACGGACGGCAGGCGGTAGGCGCTGTCATCCACGGCCAAGACCTGCCCTTGGAGCGTGATGAGTAGTTTCTTCGATGTTTCATCGGTCTTCACCTCTTGTGAATAATAGTAAGTGACGGCATTGCGGCTTTCGACGAGTGAGTCGAGGCGTGCATCCTTCGGGTAGGGAAACTTCACGAAACGGTTGAAGGCCGCCTCGCGTTCTACGGTGTCGGGCCGGAAGCGGTCGACATAGGTCTCGTACTGCCAGTAGTCGCGCTCCTGCAAGAGCGAGAAACGCCCGCCACGGATGACCAAATCTTCCAGCGGTACCGATTCGTCGGGCTTGTGCAGGACAGGCATAATCACGATGCTGCGGCTCTTGCCCAGCAGCTCTTTGGGGAGCGTTACGATAAAGTCGATCGTGACCCGACCGTTGCGTTCGGGAATGGAGCGCATTCGCGACACGACAGTCACCTGTTCGATCTGCAGCGACATCACGCGCTCGCCGTCCGCAAGCGTATCGACCGGCGCGAGATAGAAAGTATTGCTGTCGCGTTGGAGTTTTACAACCTGCGGACGGTCGTCCGCTTGCCGCTGCTGCCGCTCGGCACGGGTGAGTTGCGAGAGCGAGGCCGTGGCCTGCCGCCGCTGAAGACGCCCGGCCACCGAGCAGCCGAACATCGCCCACAACATCGCACCCGCAATACCGTATGAAAAGATTCGTCTTGCACACATGGCTAAAACAGATAGCAGAATGACACTTCCAATTTGGACGGTGCGAGCGTCCAGCGGCGGGAGCGGTAGATGTATTCGTCTTCCCAATCCCCGACCGTGGGGTCGCGGCGCGTGTTTCTGGAATGGAAAAGCCCGACTCCGGCTTCGACGGATACATTCCAGTGTGTCGAGAGCAGCCATGTGTATCCATAGCTGAATCCCAATCCATATGCCTTGCCTTCGTACCGGCGGTTTCTGCTGCCCAAATCGTAATTCACATAGGACAGATGCGCCCCGACGAAATGACCTATGAAAGACTCATAGACCCAGTAGCGGCTGCCGAGTTGTACGGCGTGGAATTTCATCGAGAGATCGGACGTATTTATCGGATTCCAATAGCCGGATGCTTCAATGGTCCACTTGTCCGCGACCGAGACTTCGGCTCCGAGATTGAGCGTCCCGGAGAAAGCTGCCAGGGCGTTGGCCCTGACAAAGAAAATCTGAGCTTTCGTATGGCGCGGCACGGCGCATACCGCTACGAATAGCAATAATAGAATGATTTGTTGCTTCTTCATCGTTATGCTTTCTGTTTGAGTGTTATTGCAGTTTATATTCGACCATTCCGTTCAGCGAAACCGGAGTGTCGGATGTCATCGTGTATTTCTCGATGGAAATATCGTAGCGGCCTTGCAGATCAAGATAGACATAGCCCGTACCCCGTGAGCGCTCGGCTTCGAAAGAGACGTCGAACGTGTAATCGCGTGAGGTCGTATATCCGCCCGAATAAACGATCTTCACGGTGGCGGTGACCGTCAGCGTCAGATCCTCGCTGACCGGGTAGGAGGATTCCATCGTGATATAGAGCGCTCCGGTCGATGCCCTGAAATCGAGCGAGAAGTCCGCAACGGTTTTTATCCCTTTCACCGAAGATTCGAAAGAGGTGCTGTTTCCCTGCTCGTCGGTGATCGTGACGGTAAAAGGAATATCGCCGACGGCTTCGGGTTTGAGCCGAAGTTCATATGTGCCGTTTCCCTCGTAGAGCGTCAATTCGGTCGTCGGAATATCCGCGCTGTAATGCCCCTGAAAGAACGTCAGTCCTTCGCCGCTCAAATGGGCCTTATACCGGCCCGCATATCCGGGCTGCGTCACGGTGAAAGTGACATAGGCCCGGTCCATCGCTGCCAGCTCATAGCCCTCCTGCGTAAAGGTTACGTTCAGTTCCGGATTTTTGTAAACCGTCGTCAGCTCGCGCTCCATGCCGAATCCGTACCGGTCGGTGACGACCAGCCGCAGGCGCACGTCGCCGGGTACGTCCTGCGTATAGGCGATCTCGGCCGTCGCCGTGCCGCTGCCGCAGAGCAGCGGATAAGGCGTGTCTGCCGTGCGGCGCTCGCCGTCGATAGCGACCGTGCCCTGCCCTGCGTCGAGGTGGTAAGTAAGATAAAATTCATTGCCGGCGTCATTCGTGGACACGAGCTCCAGCGTCGCCGCGGCGGATGCGCCGGGTGCGTAACGCTCGGCAAGGGGCGTGACGGCGACTTCGGCCGTAGATACGCGCCAGTCCACGGTGTTCATGCCGAAGATGCGGGCGTCGATATTGTAAACACGGTTGCGGTCGATGTTGAAGTCCGTGGTGGTATTCTCGCCCGGATAGATGCGGTATGCGACTTTCACACCGTCGGCCTCGCCCTCGATGTAGATATAGGTCGCTTCCTCCGGTGCGACGGTCTGGTTTTTACCCTCCTGCGCCCCGATGCCCGCGACCGTCCCCTGCCGGTTCTCCAGCAGGTAATACGAAGCGCTGAAAGTCTGCCCGGTAGCCGCATCCGGAGTCGTGTCGGCTACGTCGCCGGATGTCGTGGCACGGCTTGGGGCAAAGAGCGACACGCTGCACGGGGCGTTGCATATCCGCACGGACTTTATTTCCAGTTCAGGGGCGAACTCCGCGGCTACGGTGCAGCTGAAATTGACCTTCGCCACGGCCCGGATGAGTGTAACGTCGAGGCGCATATCCCCGCGCACGGAAACGGCCTGCTCCGCGGACATGGGGAAAGGCCCGTCGGCCAATGCGTCGGGATCCCGGTCGAAGCGCAGCGACCGAACGTACTCCCGCGTCTGCTCGCCCAGGTCGGTCCCCGCGTTGGCGACGGCGTAAAGCGTGTAGTCGCCTTCGGGAAGCTCCAGCACCACGCTGCGTTGTGACGCGAGGTACAGATGCCGGGCCGGGCCGCCGCCTGCGGGAAAGAGGTATAGGTTGATGTCGTCGATGCGGGTTTCGTCTGCGGCCATGCGGGTGCGGGCCTCACCGGGGCTGAACGTCAGGGTTACGTGCTGCATGGCCTGCACCGGCGGATTAGGCTCGATGTCCGAATCCGAGCAGGCGGAGTAAAAAAGCAGCATGCAGACGATGCTATAAAGTATCTTTTTCATGGTGCGGGATATTAAAACAGGTAATTGAGGCTGACTTCCGCGCGGCGAAGATCTGCGCCGCAGCGCTGCGGGGGACGCCCCACAGAGCTGCGAGCAGCAGCATAAACAAGATAATTCGTTGCTTCTTCATGTTGATAATGTCTTACTTGTTATTTCCAGGTAATGGTACCGCGGGCTGTCGTGCTCTGGCCGTAGGAGTCGGTCACCGTAAACGTAAAGTCGGTGGTTCCGGCATTGTAAGCGGTTGCTGTAAAAACGTGCGATCCCGCCCGGAGCGTCACATGCTCATCGGGATAGATGGTCGTGTTGCCATACGATATCTGGCAGGCTTGTCCGGATGCGGTATAGCTGACGCTGTAATCCCCGTCGTACTCCGTCGTCGAGATCCGCAGCGTCAGCGGGCTGTCCGAATAGACGGTCGCGGCAGACATCGTCCGTAGGAACGCTAAAGACTTCGGGTAGCGCACCTCCTTATAGAATGCCCGCTCGACGCTCTCTCCCAGACAGTCCGTTACCCGGGTCGTAACCGTCAGGCCGCCCATAGCGCGGGGCGTCAGGGCGATCTCATGCGCTCCGCAGAGGAACGATGCCGTGGCTCCGCTCGTCACATGGCGTCCGTCCGGAAGGGTGAACACGACCTGCGGGTCGGAGCAGACGATCCTTACGCTCATGGGCTCGGGGCTGTCCGTTCCGGAGAGCGTCAGCGTATATCGGGTGCTTAATCCGGTCACCAGAACCGTCGGAGGAGTCAGTTCCGCTTCCAGCGGCAAAGCGTTGGCCGTGAATTTGGGGAAGATCGAAGCGTCGGTAGATTTCGGCACATAGAAATAGGTCGTCGATATCGACAGCCGGGTCGTGTAACCATCCGTGGTGTACCATCCGTCAAATCGGTAGCCTGCGGCGGGCAGTGCCACCAGCGTGCAGCCCATCTGATGACACATCACGGTATGGTCGCGTGTTCCGGAGACCTGCTCGGAGTACAGTGCGTTGGAAACAGTCACTTTCCCTTTTCCGTTGTCAAATGTATCGACGATCACATTGAGCTTGTTGGCGAAGCGCCGCTCGAAATCGAACGACTGCGTATAGCCGCCGTTATCCTCGACCGTCACGGTATAGTTCACCTGCGAATTCGCCGCCGTGTAGACAGTCTGATCGTAGTAAAGGAAATACTCGTTCAGCCCCAGCTGGTTCGGAAGACTCAGATCGAGACCCGTTTCTATCGAGGCGTCGTCCACCAAAAAGCGGTCCGTGTCGCCCCGCGAGGCGGAGATATGCCCCCGGAGCGTCAGCGGTGCGGGGGCGCCGTCCACCTCGATGAACAGTTCGCCCATAATGTCGTAGGTGCAGTACCCGCCGATCATATTGCCGCCGTAGGTGTCATAGACATTGAGCGTATAGCTGCTCACACGGGTATCCACCTCGCTGTCGCCAAGGATCGAGATATTGAAACGGTAATGCGTGTTGGCCCTAACGTTGAAATCCGAGGTGTTATTCTCACCCAGATAAACGCAGTAGGCCAATGCCTTTGCACCGCGTGTCGCCCGAATGAGCAGGTAGGAAGCGTTTTCGGGTGCGTTGTCGGAGTTCTTCTGCCGCTGGTCGGTAATTGCCGGGACTTCGCCCTGCATATTGGGCAGCAAATACGAAGTTCCCGCGGCCGAGTGTCCCGAAAGACGGGTTTCGGAGCAATCGGTATAGTCGCCGGGGTCGTCCGACGGCAAGGCCGCGACGTCGAAGACCGACACCGTGCGCGGTACGGAGAGCAGCTGCACGGAAAGCAGCTCGATATCCGATGGTTTGACCGCAATATCGTAGGAAATCTTCGCCACGGTACGCTGCACTTCGACCGTGGGCAGCGTACCGCCTGAAGCCGGAATCGTAACGTCGCCTTCCCAAGCCATCGGCAGTACATCGTATCGGTCTGTATGCGCGAGCGTAAAATCTTCCCATGCCGGGATATTGCCCAGATCGCGTCCCATATTGGCCGCGACGCGCAGCAGGTAGTTCATCGGCGCACATTCGAAGCGCAGCGTCGCAGAGGTCTGGTAACGGTGCAGGATAATATCGCCGTTATCGTCGTAGAGGTAGAGGTTGATATCCCGGATGGCCGTCTCGTCCGCCGAGCGGGTTACGGTCATCATCCTGTCGGGCCTTACCGCCAGCTCGACCGTCACCGTATGGCCGCGAGGCTCAGGCCCGGGATTCGTAGCATCCTTGCCGCAGCCGTATAGGGTGAGCAGGGCGATGCATATCAAAAGGTACTTTTTCATGTCGTTTGAGGTTATTGCTGTTATTATTCCCGTACGCACCGCACCGGAGCGGCCTTTTCCCTTGCGAGATGCGCCAGCGGTTCGATGTCCGAATACGAAAATTTCAGTGCTGTCGCGTAGTGCTTGTAGTAGTTGGTTCCCGTCTGATATTGTGCCGGGGCGTTGGTCCAGACATATCCGGTCTTGCCGTTCTCCCGAAACGATCCGGGGTCACGGTATCCGCCGACGGGATAATACGCTGTCGTTGTGGCAGGGCTGAAATAGAAAAGGCAATAGCCCGTCGAAGAGGACGCCTTGCGCAGGCCGGCGTCCGAGAAGGTCCTGCGGTCGGGAACCCGCCAGCCGGGCGGACAGGGGTCGTATATTGACTTCGCGCCTTTGTCCGCCAATGCCGTCGAGGAGCTGGCGTTGCCCCAGAGGTTGGGGTTCTGCGGCGAGAGCCAGTCCGGGGCATCGTCGTAGCGGTCGTCGCCCAGCGCCACTCCGGACATGAATGTCCACGGATGGGCGACCGCATAGGCGACGGTCATCTCCCCGTATCCCATCTCCGGAGCCGTCACGTCGTAGTCGTATCCGTTGCTGTAGGTCACGGAATACGGCGCCGAGGAGCTTCCGGACGAAGGATATACGAACGGGTCCTTGCGTCCCCACTGGTAATAAAGTCCGTAAGAAGAGGCATTGCTTCCCGATGGAGACAGAGCGCCCAAGTTGCGGTCCATGAATACGGCGCCTCCGGTATAGGTCTGCGCCGAAGCCGCCGGATCATACGCCGTCACCCAGATATGCCACGACCAGATGCAGTTGTCATTGCTGTCGAACAATCCGATCAAGGCATTGCCCGTCGATGTTCCGGTCGAGAAATAGATCTCGTAGTTCATGTGGCAGACGGCCTTGATAACGGCGCCGCGCGTCGGACCGCTCTCCCAGATCACCTTGGCGGTCTCTCCGTAGAGATAGCCGGGTTTGATGCCCGTCGTCGTTTTGTTGTTGCCCATCACATGCGCGTTGAATTTGTAGCCGCTTCGGGTCTTGGCGGCGATGTAGCAGTTGGCGGTTCCTGCAGCCGAGAGATTCTCGGCGACATAATGCAGTGCATAGATGGCGCGGTCTTCGGTCGCCGCAAACGAATAGGAAGTCTCCTCGGTCAGCAGTTCGGCCGTGGCGAGGTTCTGGCTGGTGTAAAACCCATGGAACAACCCGTCCTGCTTGACGGAGATCGTACATCGGCTCCCTTCGGGAACAAGGAAGTCCGTGTTGCCTTCGACCGTATATCCCATACTCGACACGAAGGAGACCTTGTCCGCCCGTCCCGTGCTGATGCGGATCATCCGCACGTCGCGCTCGAATTTGGCGTAGACGCTGGCGCTGAACCAAGTCGGGGCATAAGTATAGGATTGTCTTTCGGAGAGCAGCTTTGTAAACTTATAGTCTGCATACCACCCGGCAAAGCGATACCCCGCAGCCGGTGTTGCCGTCAGGGTGCAACCTTTTTCGGAGCACATGACCCGAAGATTCTGCGTCGAGCCGATCTTCTCCGAGGCCAGAGCCCCGGCGGCCGTTACGCTGCCCTGCCCGTTCTCGACATTGCCGTATTTCACATAGGCTTTCACCTCGTTGGCGTAGCGGTGGGAGAAGTCATAGCTCTGCCCGTAACCGTATTCGTCCCATATGGTCACGGTATAACACAGCAGCTCGTTGTCCTGCGTTACGATCTCCGGGAAATAGGACATCTCGTAAGAACTCTCGCCTTGGAGCTTCCAGACCTCGAAATCGAAATAGCTGCCCGAACCGATGCGGTGAAACTCCACGCACTCGGTATCGCCTTCGGTAATCTCCACCTCTCCCGACAGCGCGATCCCGTCTTTATTTCCCTCGACAGCGATGTAAAGCGACCGCTGCGGGTCTACGGGGCAGTAGCCGCCGCAGGCGTCCTCCTCCAGATCGTCCCACACCGAGAGCGTATAGCCGCACACGCGCGTATCCACTTCGTCATCGCCCAGAATGGCTATATTGAGCGTATGGTGCGTATTGCCCCGGACGTTGAAATCCGAGGTGTTGTTCTCGCCGAGGTAGACCCGGTAAGCCAGCACTTTCTCGCCACGCACGGCACGGATCATAAGATACGAGGCATTCACCGGGGCATTGTCCCGGTTCTTGTCCCGCTGCGAGGTGATGCCTGCAACAGTTCCCTGCCGGTTCTCGGGCATATAGAAGGTCGCGCAATAGTGCGCAGCCGCATCGTCGGGAATATCCTGATAGCCGCCCGTGCGGTAGTCGGTAGCAACAGCCGACGGAGTGCCGTCGCCGAAGAAGCATCCTTTGCTCGGGACATTGTAGAGGCACACAGATTTCAGGCTGATATCCGAGACCTCTTTAGCTATTGAGATGTTGCAGGCGATCTTGGCCACCTGCCGCCGGACCTCCACGGCGGGAAGCTCCACGGTATTATTGGAAGCATGGATCGTAACCTCACCCGCATAGCTCATCGGAAGGTCGGCAGGGTTTTCCCGGTAGTCGAAGGTCAGAGCCACAAGCTGCTGCTCGGTACATGTCCCGATATCTTCGTGCCGGTTGGCTACGACATAGAGCATGTAGTTGCCCGGCGGACACGCGAACTCTACCCGGGAACCGGTTGTGTATTGGTGCAGCGAGACGGTATTGTTGCGGCCGAACAGATAAAGGTTCACGTCGGTGACGGCATCTTCGTCCGTAGCTCTCGTAAGGGGGAGCATCATCTCTTCAGGATGAATCGTTGCTCCGACCTTGACCAAACGGGGCGGAACCATCGTCGTGAGGCCATTGTCACGGCAGCCCTCCAACACAAGCAGCGAACAGAAGATGAAAAGTATGCGTAACATGGAGATTCTGAGATAATGGATGTTATTTAGAGCGTGTTGTATGGGGACATTGGATAATAATGATTGGAAAAAAGGTATCCGCCCGTATGAGCGGATACCTCGGAACGATTGATTATGCGCCCAGATCGACGTTCTGGGTTACGGGAGTTTCCCAATCCGCGACCGTTATGGATACCTCGCAGTCCTGTCCCATAAGGCCCGAAATATTGGCTGTCACGCGGTAGTAACCGTTGCGGAGAATATCGCCTGCGGATTTTCCCGTCAGTTCGACCGAGTATACGACTTCCGAGCGGTCGTCCGTCGTCGCGTCGCTGTCGTCCAGATCATAGGTGGCGTTGATCTCCAGCAGAATCCGGTTACCGGCTGTCAAAGCTGCGTTTTCGAAGATGTAGAACAGACTATTCATCTTTCCCGAGGCGGATGCCGGCGTCTGGGTATGGGTGTACGTCATGGCGCCGGGCGTGGGCGTACCGGCAATGACGAGCGACTGCGACGCAGCTTTGGAGAGCTTCACGGAGTTGATGGTCAGCGTACCGCCGTATTTCTGGGCGAAGGTCGGGTCGATGGTCGTCTGCATGGCGACTTTGGCTACAGTGCGCTTGATTGTAATGGCAACATCAGTCGTGGTGTTCACGGCACCGACGGTCTTGGTCGTCCATCCCGACATCACGAAGCCGCCCGAACGTTTGGCTTTCGAGGATACCTCGGCGAAAGTACCGTTATAGTCCCCGGCGGATTTCTCCAGCATCGAGGTAAGGGCCGACTTGGTCGCAGCCGCCGAGGCGTCGTAGTTGGCTACGGCGTAGAACGAGCACTCCGCTCCGGCCGTGGATTTGGGAAGGGCGAAGGTCGCCGATTTGGCCGTGAGTTCCGAGGAGGTAAAGTCGCGGCGGAGGATCAGCGTTCCGGCCTTGTCAAAGGCGAAGACCGAAAGCGACGAGAGCGAGGACTCCCACGTCTCGGCTTTGGCCGTCGTGTCGAAGAAGGCGCGGGTCTGCTCGTCGGCTCCGGCCAGCGTGAGCGTTACCTGTGCTCCGTCCACGGCGCCGGGTGTCGTGGGGTTCAGTGTTTCGGGGTCCTTGTCGCACGAGGCGAACAGGGCGGCAACGATGGCCGTTGCGGCAAAAATGAGTTTTTTCATGGTGTGAAAGAATTTAAAAGTGAATGGATTGAATTTATTGACGCTTGCTGCGTTTGCCGTACTTCGGGCGTTTGGAGTACGGGACAGGAGGCACTTCATGCCGGGCCGGACTGCGGTAGCCCGGGACGCCGTTCTCGTCAATCCAGTTCCGGATACCGATACGAAGCTCCTCTTTGAGCTGCCGGAACTCGGGGCGCTCGGTGAAATCATCGCGGAGATTGTAAACCGCAAAGATCGGAGAGCAGATGCGGGTGAGTTTCAGGGCTACCTCCTGCTGCTGGTTTTCGGGAATAGCCGGGAAATCCGTCGCCAAGATAAGATGCACGGTGTCGTATTTCGAGAAGAGCAGACCCCGGAAGAGGACATTGTCCGCAGCCCGAATTGCTTGCTCGACAGTTGCTCCTTGCCGGATACTTTCCGTGTAACTCTCGAAGGCGAGCCGGCTGCGCCGCCCGATCATCGCCCGGTGGAACTGACGCGGGGGATGGCGCACTTCGAGAAAATGACGGAGGCGTTCCCGGAACCATTTTTCATCGGGGCTTTCCATCGCAGGAGCGGATTAGCGTTTGCGGCCGCGGCCCTGACCTTGGTTCTTCTCGGGTTCCTGAGTCTGCTCCTGTTTGGCATCCTGCTTTTCCTGCTGCTCCCGGCGTCGTTGCTGCGAGAAGTCGTAGACCACGCTGTTCGACGAGGGGTCGATACGCAGGATACAGGTCAGAGGCTTGCCGTTCTTGCCCAGAACGGGATGTCCCTTCTCTTTCGAGCAGTCCAGACCTTCGGGACTCTTCAGCGCATTCAACTGCCGCTCGTCGAGTCTTTCGGCCAGCGCAGGTGAGATGTAGGGCTTGCTGAACTTATAGTCGGTCATCTTGTACTCATTGGAAAGCACATCGAAGCCGACCTTTCCTGAATAGGTGATGTCGCTGTCGCGCATGGCGCATCCTTCGACGAAGGCGCGACCGCCCAAGGCCAGTTCATCCTGCTGAGTACCGTCCAGACGCACACCGTTGAAGTAGCGCAGCTCGGGAACGTCGCGCTTGGGGACGGTGGCAAGGCGGTTCGTCGCAGGGTTCAGCGTGACGTAGCACCACTCCTTCTCGCCCGTATGCGGGTTGGGGAGCTCGTAAAGGCGGTCGGGGGTCTTGCCGGCCAACAACTGCTCCTTCTCACTCGTGGAGAACATCATCCGGTACTCCTCGCGTTCGAACTCCGGGCGCGGCAGCGTGCTCTGAAGTCCGATCTGCACGTCGCCGTTCATATCCCGATACGGTTGCAGTGCGAACTGTCCGGTGACGGCGACACCTCCGACCTTGAGCTGTACATCGTGCAACTCCGTACACGGAAGACCGTGCTTCATGGCATCCAGTTCCTTGGGCGTGACGATAATACCCATCTCCTTCAGTTCTTGAAGTTTCAGGTCGGGGGTGTCGAAGCGGATCTTTTCAAGCTGATAGGAGGTAACCTGATGTTCGCGGAGAGCTTTGAGACCTTCGGGGTCTCTGGGATTGTCGATGAGCCGTATGAGCGATTGGGTCAACTCGCTGGCCTTGTCGGCGGCGACTTTCAGGAAACGGAACGGCTTGGCGTTTTCCTGCGACATGAAGCCTTTGATGAAGGCTGCGGCGACGCTGCTGTTGCGAAGGTCGTAGAAGGCCGGCTTGTTGGCCGTCAGCGGCTGCGTCGTGGTGACCTTGTACTGGTTATCTTGCTGCTTGAGCTCGGAAACGGCCTCTACGGCGCCATTCTTCTCGTTGTAAAGCAACAGGGTCTCCTTGTAGTTGGGATCGGCCTGCTCGGGGGCTTGGTTCACAATCTGATTCTGATTTTCTTCGGACATAAAGCAAAATGTTTTTTAATGAAACAAAAGGTTCATGCCGCGAAGATAGAGGAGCCTTTTCCGGAACGGTACCGATGTCCGCTCCAGTCCGCTCCAGTCCGCACCGAGGTGATTTTGAGGCTTGTCCCGTCCTGAAAAAGGTTTACAGAAAAGATTGCACAGGGAGCCGGGAAATGACAAGAATATAATGTTGAATAACTATTGTTTCAAGGAGTTATTATTTATAATTTTGTAGATACCGCTACTCACTAAAATCTTAACAATATGGAAAAAGCACTTTGGAATAAATATCGCAAATGGGTAATCCGGATAGTAATAATTGGAGTTGGAGCTGGATTTTTATTTTACATTTTACGTGCGGAGAAGGATAACATGGCGCTTTTATTTTCGGGAATCGCCTCATTTGGAGTAATCTGCACAATATTCTACCAAATCAGTTCTTATCATTCAACGGTAAAAACATCCGCGTTGCAGCGATTCGAAGCATCGTATTTTAACATGCTGGGGTTACAACAGCAGATTATTAACGAATTGGAATCCCCTGATAAAAATTGCGAGAAGAAGGGCCGGGCATTATTTGAATATTTATACAAAGATTATGAAACTACTCCCAAACAAGACAAAGGAGACGGAATCATAGAAGCAGTATGTGGTCCTGATGGCGAAGATTGCGGCCGGGATAGTTTAAAATCAAAAATGTATTTTGGAGGGCTGGAAGCGTATGAAAATTCTGATCTGCCTACGGTCTTCGACCATTATTTTAGGCACCTGTATCGTATTGTAAAATTTATTGATAACACGCATACATTTCTGACAGATAAAGATCGGTATACCTACGCAGCAAATCTGCGGGGTACCTTATCAAAATATGAATTGGTATGGTTGTATTATAATTGTCTTGCGGGGCCGGGATTTGAGAAATTCAAAGCCCTTGTCGAAAAATATGCTCTATTCAAGAATATAAGACCGGAATTATTGGGCAAGAGCTATGAATGCAGGGATTATTACGATAAGAATTGGTTCATTTCAAGCAAAGACCTCGATGATTATAATGACTTCCATTACTATTTATCCTTAAAAGACCGGATAGATAATAAACCTATAAAAAAATATCACTTCGGCGCGTTTTACACAAAAGATGAAATCGACAACCGAAAGAAAGAATTCAGGAAAAAGGAAAAATTAATTAACACATGGATTAAGCAACACTCGAATCAACCGAGCAAATCAAAGCAATAGACGAATTCTAAAAATACAAAAGAATCTACCTTTAGGTAGCTATCTTTCATTTGCTGATGGCAACACTATTCGGAAGATTTCACAGAATGCTTCGAGTGTTATTATGTTATCGTGATAAGTTGGGTAATCATTCCTTTCCCGCCAATCTGAAAGGGCTTGTTCACGATCTTGGAGAGATAAAACTTCGCTTCTGGTTATAATAATACGCATTGTGTCGTATCTGAAGAGTTTATGTATGGAATTCCAGCACCCTTTTATTGCGGATGAATAGTCGTTTGAAGGTTTCCTTGCCATTGCAATACGATGCGCGTCCGTAGATTCCGTCCGCATCCTGACCGACGCCCCGATTGCTTCCGAGGATTTCGAATTGTTCGGGGTTATACCTGTCGAGAAAAGTAACGGGAACTCCCATTATCCCCTCGTAATCGGCCGGAATCTCCGCGACTCTGGAAACCTCGATGGCATCGTAGTTATCATATTTGGGATATTTTGCAGGATTGAATTTCTCATAAAGTGAGATGTCCTTACGCCGTTCCGCCGTTTCGAGGTTCGTGAACCAGACGGTATTTCCCAAGCTGAAATATTTCTTCCCGTTTTCAAGTTTTATGCGTGAGCAGGTCGCCATGTCGTAGCCTTCCGGAACCTCGAACCATTTCGTACCCCCGTTGTTTACACCCAGCCACAGGCTGTTGTCTTTCACATGCCTGAAAACGTCCTTGTATATCACGGCGTTCCGATGTCCTAAGATCAGGAACTTCTTGCCGTATCTCATCAACTGCGCCATAAAGTCCCTGAATAACGAAAAGGGCGGATTCGTAACGACCACATCGGCCTGTTCCAGCAGCCCGATACATTCTTCGCTGCGAAAATCGCCGTCGCCTTTTAATGGCTCAACGCGGACTGTGTCCCGATCAGAGGTATTCGCCCCGTTTTTACGTCCCGTGTATTCCGAATAAACTGCTGGTTGTCCGCCCCGCTTTTTGATAACACGTGGCGATCAGCTTTTGCAGTCCCAGCTGGTCGAAGTTATCGCAAAAATAGCGAAAGAAATTACTTATGCGCGGGTCCTCGCAGTTGCATAGAACAACCTTATCCCTGAAGTGGGCTTTATAGTATTTCAGCTCTTTTCAATGTCTGGGAGCTGCGTATAGAACTCGTCTTTTTTAGACGCTCTGGCATCGTTCAGGTTCTTGTTCTGAACATTCATATGGTTATCCGTAGAGGGGTTATCGTGTCGTGCTATTTTTTCTTGGGTAGGAGTTTCGACAGCTCGGGATCAGCCTCGATGCGCGCGATCTCCCGGCGGACGATCTCCATGACATCGGCCTTGACGCGGTAGTAATTCTCCCGGACGATCTCGTCCATGTGGTCTATGCCGTCCTCACCGATGAACGACGAGATATCCGGGATGGGAATATAGGCCGCCGTCTCGGCCTTGACCTTCTCGGTGTCGATGACGATTTCGGCATGGAAAATCTTTTGAGGGATGGGCTCATCGAAATTGTCGGCCACCGACCCGACGAACATACCCTGCGAGAGGTTGGAGATTTTCGACGCCGGAATCAATGTTTCCAGCTGCGTATTGGTCGAGGTCGTGACGCTGTCGTTGGAAACCGAGTGTGATTCGCGCTGCTGCACGATCTTTCCGAAGCGGTCCGACAGCGTACGGGCCGTGTCGCCTACGACTTGTCCCGAGAAGATATTGCCGACCGTGTTGATGATAACCTTCGCCTCTTTCTCCCCGTAGTCACGCTCCAGCTGCGAGAAGTCCTGAAAACCCAAACACACGGAAACCTTGTTCGAGCGGGCCGTAGCGATCAGGTTATCCAGACCCCGGATGTAGATCGTCGGAAGCTCGTCGATGATGAGCGACGATTTCAACTTGCCTTTCTTGTTGATAAGGCGTATGAGGCGGGAGTTATAGAGTCCTAATGCGGCCCCGTAGATACTCTGCCGGTCGGGATTATTGCCCATGCAGAGGATCTTCGGCTCTTCGGGGTTGTTGATATCCAGCGTGAAGTCGCTGCCCGTCAGCACCCAGTACAACTGTGGGGAGATCATCCTCGAGAGCGGGATTTTCACCGATGCGACCTGCCCCTGCAACTGATCCTGCGCATTGCTTTTCCAGGCGTCCATAAAGGGCGAGAGGTAGTTCTCCAGTTCCGGGTAGGACGAAAGGATGGGGAAGATCTTCTCGAGGGGCTGGCACAGGAACTCGATGGCATGGGGAAAGGTGCAGTAACGGCCGCCGTCGTAAATCTTCAGATACCAGATAATCGCGGCCAGCAAGATGACGGCCGAATCGGTAAAAAAATCGCCCTGCTTGTCAACCCACGTCTTATTGAGGTTCAGAAGCGTGACGTAGGCACTTTCATAGGCGTCGGAAATGTCGTCCATGAAGCGGGCATCGATGGGATTGCAGCGATTCGACTTGCGGGGATTGTCGAAGTTGATGACGCAGAACTTCGGTTTGACGGTGTATTTATCCAAATGATGCAGCAGATGGTTGTAGGCGATGCGGGTCAGATCGTCGAACTTATAATCGTAGATGAGCATCGAGAAGCCTTTTTCGATGTGCTGCTTGATGTAGTTGTTCAATACGGCGTAGCTCTTGCCGCTGCCCGGAGTTCCGAGAATCTGTGTCGCCCGAAAAGGATTGACGACATTGATCCATCCCTGCCGCCATGCTCTTTTGTAACGATAGCGCGTCGGAAGATTCACCGAGCAATCGCTCCACAGATAGCGCTCCTCCTGAAGAAAACTCTCATTCTCGTCGTTGAAAGGATCGTCGGCAAGCGACTGTTTGAGCAGGCGCCGCGTCCATACTCCTGCGGCCAGCAGGCAGAGATACCCGACAGCCGATGTCACGACATAACTCACGGCCCGGAAGTCATTGTCTACAGAAAGTTGTAACAGCCAATCGTTCAGGAAGAGCAGCGGGAATCCGACGCTGGCGGCCAGTACGATATGTCCCCGCGTAACTTTGCTGTCACGGACGGCCTTCGTGCCATAGCAACCCAAGGCGAGGAACAGCAAACAGCAGAGTTTGGTCGTAACGCTATGGGAGAAGAGCATCGTCGAGTGCTGGATATTCAGCAACAGCCGGTCCACGACAGACCATGTCAGGCCATAGCCCGACAGCCATTCGTAGCAGAACCAGTAAACATTGAGCAGGAGGCAAAATACCCCGAGGCCGCGGGCGAACTGCACGATACTTTCGAGGGCCCGCAAATCATCTTCTTGTTGCATATTCGCAGATTTTGGGCTGCGAAAATAAGATACACCGATCCCGGGCGGTTCGCATGTCCGCCGCTGTCCGCTCCAGTCCGCACCGGGACGATCTGTCCGACCCGCTCGCGCGTAATGTCGCGTCGCGTCCCGAGATTGTGCCTTAAATCCTGTGTTACCGGCCCCGGGAGTCGTTACCGGATGCCCGGGGCCGGCTTCCCGGATTATCGCTGGCTGTATTCCACCAGATTGTTTCTCAGGATGTCCAGAAATCTGGTGAGGCGTAGTTTACGGTTGACGACGGCGTGGCGGCATTGGTCGGGATGTTTGATGCGCAGGTTGAAGGCCCATGAGAAGATGTTTACCAATACGGCCATCTCCGCGGGTTTTCCGTCTATATAGCGGATGGCGCCGGAGAGATGCAGTGCGGTGATCAGCTCCATGATATCGGTCGGAGTGTACTCCCGGGATAAATGGAGCGGCGATTTGGCCTGTGCGGGGCTGTCGTCGGGTTCCATGACGGCGGGATACTGCAAGCGCAGGCAGAGGAGCCTGATCTCGAAGTCGGTCAGTTCGACGGCCGCATCGAGCAGTGCCGCCGCCGTTCTCGGCGGCTGCGAGGCTTTGCACTTCAGCAGCATGAGGCGCTGTTTGGTGCGGGCCAGGGTATGCAGTGCCTCGAGCACGCCGTAATGGGCCGTATGCACGACCATACGCTGCAGGCAGCCGATGTAGCGTTCATAGGCCGCCTCGAGGTTCCGCATGTCGGACGACGAGGGGTTTTTATCCATGCATGCGCGGAGCATTTCGATAAAACGGTTCTTTTTCAGGGAGCGGGTATGCGGTGACATGGTGATCTTGTTTTAGTCGGATTATTTATCATTGGCATCTGAATTTCATAACTTTCGAATCGGCGTCCCGGGAGGTGCCCGCGCACGTAATCCGTGCCGGGAATTGCCGTAAAAAGGGCCGAACCCCCGAGCTCGTAGCTCCGGGGTTCGGTTACAGATATGCCCGAAATATTCCGATACCGCGTTTTGCCGCCGGCAAGACCGGATACACCGGCCGGGAATCGGGAAGGATAAAAGAGGTGCGGGTGATGAGGTATTAATAGGGTGCGGCTGCCCGGCGGCGCCGCTTATCGTCTTCTCTGCCGGCTCGGGGATTCTTCAGGCGCCGTCGCTGCCGCGCCGTGACCGGCCCCGGAATCCGGACTCCGCATCGGGGCCCCTTTGGGAGCTGCTGCGAAGCTATGTATGTTCCATGTGCGTATTGTCGTTTTGTTTTCCGGAGTCGACATTCGTCCGGTCTTCGGCAAAGAGGTCCCGGACCTCCATGTCCATGCCATGGCACAGGATGCAGAGCATGCGAAGGGTGATATTGACCCTGCCGGACTCGATACGGCTCAGGTTCGAGCGTTCGATATTGCAGCGGTCGGCGAGCTGCTGCACGGTCAGACGACGATCCGTACGGCACTTGCGCAGGCGCAAAGCGACCTGCGCAAGCGTGTGACGTACCTGTGCGTCGTATGCAGCCTGCTCCTTCATCCGAATAAAGGGAATTGCGATTCCATGTTATGCCTGCCGGGTTCCGTGCCGGAGTAGTTCCTGCGGGGATTCCGCAACAGCCGCAAGCGCCATTGCTTGCGCAGCGGCATCTCCGGCACGGAAGCCGCGAACATCCGCCCCGGGAAATGCCGGGTATGCCCTTCGGCCGAATGCGGCCCTTTGTTCGGGAAAAACTCCATAACGCAGCGGATTAAACCCCCGGACCAATCATGCGCTCACGCTCCGGCAGCACCTTTGCCGCCGCGACGAGCTCCTCGTGCCGGGCTATGGCCTCGGGCCTGCTGCGGCGCACGAAGCCGCCCAGCGAGTTGTAGTTAAGGCCCAGACGCCGCGCGATGTGCTTCAGGGGCTCGGGCGTGGTCGCGTAAAGGCGTACCGCCTCGGCATACTTCTCCTCGCTGCGCCGCAGCACCGGACGCCCGTCCGGGGTGCGCGTCATGCCCTTGCGGGCGTAGAGCTCCGGCTCGTGCTTGCGCAGGTACCCCCGGAAAGACTCCGCGTTGAGATGGAACTCGGCGGCGACGGCGGCCGTCGACAGCCCGCCCGCACGAAGCCGCCCGATGGCTGCGGCATATTTCCGTGCCGCAGCCCGGCTCTTGCGTTTGGTGTCCGCGAGCCGCTGCGACTCGTCGCCCCCGTACTCCGCGCCGCGGCGCTCGAAGAGCACCTCACGGTGCCATGTGCGCAGGTGGTGCCGCAGACCTGCATACGGAACATCCGCCATGCGGGCGATCTGCTGCAGAGGCAGCTCCGTGGTCCGGCACATCCGCACGGCATCGCCGTAGCGGGCCATGACCTCCGGGGAGGGCTCATGGCGTGCTCCGTTGCCTGTTATCTGTCCGCGGCGCTTGCACGCGACAGCCTTCGCACGCATCCCGCGGCGCCTCTCGAGCAGCTCCCGGTGGTAATACTGCAGATGCTCCTGAAGCCCCGACGCAGAAACGCCGCACGCCCCGGCGGCCTGCGGAACGGTCATCTGCGTCGTCCGGAGCAGCTCCACGGCACGGGCATACTGTTCGACGCACCATGGGCGGGGGCCCCTGTGCGAATTGTCCGCAAGCCCCAGGCGCCGCCGCTCCTGCTCCCGCCACGCGAGGACCTCCGGATAGTGATGGCGCAGCTGGTTGCCCAGCGACGTGCCGTCCAGACCGAACAGCCGGGCGACCTGCGATGTGTTGAACTCCAGATAGACGGCATCCCGGCACGCCGCAACGGCGTCCCGGTACTTGACGTGCGCCGCAGGGGTCTGGCCCCGCCGCGCCCGCAGGCGGATGCGCAAGGCCTCCTCACGGCTGCACGCGATGCCGTAGCGGGCCAGCACCTTCTCCCGGTGGCAGTGCTGCATGTAGGCCAGAAATCCGCAGAGAGGAACATCGCACTGCCGGCAGATCGCACGGCAGCTCATCCCCGTCTGCACATAGAGCGACAGCGCCGCGCGGTAACGTTCATGCGTGGCGGAAGATGCCTTCCCGGATGCGGCTTTCGGGCTATGAGGCGCCTCGAGCTCCAGATAGGGTTTCGTGTCGGGCTTCATCTTCGTATCGGCAGGTCGTCGCACGCCCTTCTACAGGTCTATATCCTCCCGGACGAAGGTGCCGTCGGAGGCGTAGATCAGTTGCTTTGCGTTGTTGAGCGAGAGTTCGTAGCCGCCCAGCTGCCGCTCGATCTTATAGACCGCAGCATCCGGGTAGCGTATCGCCAGATCCGCGCGGATGGCCTCGGGGATGATTCCCGCGGGCAGGAGCGAGAACTTGCAGTCCACGCTGGTCCAGCTGCCCCGGGCGTCGAACTCGAGCTCCGTGCCGTCGTCCAGCCTCACCGTGTACTCCTTGCTCCCGTCGTCCTTCTCCCGCTCGGCATGGACCGCCTTGCGGTCGGGGAAATACTCCTCGATGAAGCTCCGGGCCGCAGCGGGCAGCTTGCCGTAGCGGATCTGCTGCTCGTCGTCGCAGCCCGGGGCCAGAAAAAGAGAAATCAGCAGGAGAAGGATTCGCAGCCCGGGATGCCGGAACGTGAAAATTGCATGTGTCGTTTTCATATCTTTATTTTTAACAGGTTGAAATTCGGAACGTCGATTCTGTGCCTCCGCACCCCGTATGCCGGGCTGCGGAGGCAGCGTACGGACGGTCAGTCGTCGTAACCGGTCGGAAAGAAGTCCCGGTCGTCGAACGAGAGCTCCACGCCGTTGCTCAACCGTACCTCCCACTCGCGCCTCTCGTGCTCGAGCTTGGTAATGACGGTCCCCGGGAAATGCCTGCCCACATACTCCCGGACGGCTTCGGGAACGATACCCGCAGGTATGGGCTGCTGCCGGCTGTCGACAGCCTTCAGCGCCCCGGCGTACCGGAACCTGAGCTGCGTGCCGGTGTGGAAAAACACCTCGTAGCGGATGCGGAAGTCATCCCACGCCCATAGTACCAGGGCGGGAGTCTGTTGCGGGTAGTGCTCGGCGAGGAACTCCTGCGCCGCAAGCGGCAGCTTGCGTGGCGATACGGAGCGTTCGAATTCCACGCCATAGCCGACCCCGAGGACTACGGCGGTAAGCGCGGCTACGGCCACCAAGGGCCGCAGCCAGCACCTCGCACCGCACCTGCGCAGCGGGTCAGTCATCATAGCCGAGCACGTTGAACCGTTGGTCGAACTTGACCTCCAGACCGCCCGAAAGCTCGATCTCCCAAGTGTAGGGGTCGCGGTCGAGCTTGCGGATGAACTGACCCGAAAGGTTGTTCTCGGCAAGGAAGTCGGAGATCGGCTGCGGGACGATGGCCGCGGGAACGGGGGCGTAGCGGCGCTCCACGCTCTTCCACTGGCCGTCACGCCGGAAGTCCACCTCCGTGCGGTCGGTGTAGACCACCTCGTACTCCGTGCCGAAGGGCTTGACGTCCTCCACGGCGTAGGCCACCGTCAGGGAGTCGAAATGTTGTTCGAGGAACTTCCGGGCAGCCTCGGGAAGCTCCTTCAGGCCGATGGGGCGCTCACGCCCGTCGGCAAAGGCCGCACCCGCAACCAGAAGCAGCGCGAGGGCCGTGAAAAGAAATTTCTTCATAGCAGTTGTGTTTATACAGTTTTGATTCTCATACATTCTTCCCGCCGACGGTAGCTCCGGGGCAGGTCGCAGCGCAGACCGGACGGAAGCTCCCGAGCGTTTGCGGGTCTGACTTCAAAGTCCCGCCTCGCAGCCTTAGTCCCGCACCGCCTCCAGGATCGTGCCCTGCGGGTCGATGCGCAGCTTATATTCGATATAGTCTTTGCGCACCTCCACCTCGTAGCAGCTCTGCGAAGGGCTCTGCACGAAATCCGCCTCGTCGTCGTCCAAGACGTAGCCCCCGGCGGCGATGCCCGCCATAACGGCTGCCGGAAGCTGTGAGGCGGGAAGCTCCCACTCCGTGCGGAGCCACTCCCGGCGGCCGTTGAAGAGAAGCTCCTTGAGGATGTTCTCGTGCAGGATCTCCACTTCGAGCAGCCCGTCGTCATAGTCGCGCCCGACGATGCGCGCACCCGGGTATTGCTGCGCGATGAACGCCGCGACCTCGTCCGGAGAAGGCTCGACGCCGCCCTGCCCCGGGTCGAGCCCGGGACGCCCGGCAAGAAGGCCGCTCTGGTCCACATACACGTCCACCTCGTCCCAGCGGGTCTCCAGCTCGAACTTCCACCACGTCCTGCTGCCGTTGGCGGCGTTGGTCTCCACCTTCTCGATCTCGTCGATGGCCTCGTCGGTGGTGTAGTGCTCCGAGCTTCGCAGCGCCGCGAGGATCTCCGACGGGATCGCACCCGTCAGGTCCCTGCGGTAGTAGTCGGTCCGGGTATAGACCCACGCCTGCGCCTTGTCGAACCACAGCTCCAGCTTGCGGCCCTCCAGCACGGCTTCCACCTCCGTACCCCCGGCCTCGGCGTCGATCTCGAGCACGCGGCCGCCCTTCTCCACGATATGGCGCTGGAGCCACTCCGAGATGCCGGCGGCGGGCTGCTGCGGAAGCTGCCCCTCGTAGTCGTCGTCTTCGGCGTCCGCAACCTCGCCTACGAGGATGCCCTCCGGGGAGAAGTAGAGCTCCACCGTCGTAACAGCTCCCCCCGAAACTGCGCTACGCACCTCGAGCACATAGACCACGACGGCGCTGCCCTCCGCCGTGGGGAGCATCACGTCGCGGCGTTCGAGCCGGTCCACGTCGCCCGTGAGGCTCCACAAGGCTTCGTCGCCGTACTTGCTGGCCTCGAAGCCCTCCCGAACGGCCGCGGGAAGCGACGCGAAGTCGATGTCCGTTTCGGTCATGTTCCACGCCCCGTTCCGGTTCTCGAACCAGGCATTGCTGCTGCCGCCCCAAGCCGGGGCGTAGGTCGCTGCGGCCGGCGTGAAGCTGGCCACGGCGTACTCCCCGCGCAGGCTCCATGTGACGTTCGCAGCCCCCGGATAGCGGGCCTCGAAGGCCTCCTGCACGGCCGCAGAGACGCTCTCGGGGTCGGGGACGGGATTAACCTGCTCCGAGCAGGACCAAAGGCCGAGCGTCGCGGCAACCGCGAGCGTCCAGCCGATAAATGTGTTTCGTTTCATAGTGATTAGTTTTTAACAATCGTTATACTTGGTTTTTCATAGCATCCCGGAGGTTCAGTCCGCCGTATTATCGGCAGAAGGCTCCGCACGGGCAGGCGCGGCGGATGCCCGCCTCTCTTCCCGCCTCTCCTCGTCCTGCGTCCCGGCAGGCCCGGGCTCCGGCGTTCGGCAGAGAAGCGGATGGAAGAACCCCATCAGCTCCTCGTCCGTGTAGAACCACCGCATGAGGAGCTGCAGCTCCCGCCACTTGAGCTCATGCTGCTCGGAGCTCCGGAAACCGTCCCGGCAGTAACCACGCAGCGTGTCGGCGAAAAAGGCCACCGGGGGCCGGATATCCAAAGACCGGAAATCGTACTCCCCCTTCGTCAGCAGCGGCCCGGGCTCCGGCGGGAAGAGCTGCCCGCAGCCCATGCTCAGCGTCCCGAAAGCCGTGTCGAGCAGCCGCAGACCGGCGCTTATGGTCAGCTCCGCGCGGCTGCCTGCCGGGAGCAGGACCATCTCGCCCCCGCAAAACGTCCGCGCAGGGAAAGCATCGCAGCGAATCGTGCCGTGCCCCGCCAGAAACAGCAGCAGGTGGTGGCGCGAGTCGCAGCGTCGCTCCCGCCGCCCGGCGTCGTACCTCGTATAGGTAAAACAGGCATGGACAGCATCCCCGCCGGGAAGGCCGTTTTCAGCCGCAGGCTGAAGAACGGTGTGTAAGACTCGTTTTTTCATAGATATTCGATTAGCATCCCCCATTCTTGTCGGCAGGACGCGCGCCGCGGTGCGCGCCACGCGGACGTTTCCCGGAGCGCGGAACGCCTCGGGAAACGGCGGGCTTGGCAGCCTGCGGCAGCGACGACGCCCGCGGAGGCTGCGGGGGCTTGGCTGTGAAGCGTTCCGCCCGGGCTTCATGCCACAGAAGACGCCAGGGCCAGCGCCGCCGGGCGCGGTTGTACGCCGCCACGTCATGCTCCCAGCAGCGGTAAAGCAGCTCCGGAAGAACACGCAGCGGGTAGACGTTCTCCAGAAAGCGCCCGTTATCCTCCATGCGGCGGCGAAGGTATCCGATGCGGAGGTGGCGGAGGGCGAAGAACACCAGCAGCACGGCCACAGCACCCCCGCCGCACAGCACGGCAAGGTGCAACGGCGAAGCAAGCAGCGGCACAGCGGCCAGCATCGTATCAGTACACGTCATAACCATACGCATTCAGGCCCGGAAACATCCGAAGCAGGTATTTCGCACTCCGTATCATCGGTCGTCGCGATAGTGGTCCCGGCGAGGGTCGCACAGCCGGCGGCGACGCCACGCTTTATAGCCCAAGACAACCGCCGTCAGCACGCCGGCGGCGATGATGGTTCCCGCCATCAGGAACAGGAATTCGAAGCCGCTCCCGGACTGGTCGAGGTCGTAGAAGAGGTACTCGTCCTCGTACAGGAACCGGGAAATCGGCGTGTAACGTTCAATCATTGCCTTCATAAACAGTTTAACTTATCTTTTCAGTAATTCCGGGGCGGGCAGGCCGTCCCCGGAAAGCCCGCCCCGCGGCAGGTCGCGCACGGCATACGCGGCGCATGCGGGGGTACGCCCCCCCCTGCGGCCCAAGGGATGTCGTCCGGGCTGTTGCCGCAGCCCGAGTCCCGGCGCCGGGGGCCGAAGCTCCCCGGCGTAGGGAAAAGCCCGGGCGACACCGCCCCGCAGCCAGCGCAGCAACGGCGCAGCAGATCCCCGGCGGTGCGGGCCGGGCGGAGTCAATACTCCTCTTCGTTGTAGAAGTAGCCCTCGTGCGCGAGGTAGTAATCCGGCCAGAGGTCCTCGATGGACTCGAACTCCTCTTCATCCTCCTCGATCTCCCGCAGGTTCTCAAGGATGATGGCCGGAAGACCCGCACGCACGGCGTAGTCCAGCAGCTCGGATTTCGTAGCGGGCCACGGCGCATCGTGAAGCGTCGTGGCAAGTTCCAGCGTCCAATACATCTGTTTGCAGCGCTCCGGTTGCCTGATCGTGCCGGTCAGCGGCCGGCTTCCACCGACACCCGGCGGAACTCCTTCAACAGCTTGGAGAGCTCCAGAGACGCCTTGCGCGCACGCTGCCCCGCAGTCTTGTTGCCGTGCACGCTCTGGGCGGCGGCGTTGGCGGCGAAAACCGCGAATTCACGGTTGATTTTTTCTACTAATTCTTTCATGACTATAAAATTTTGGTTAAGGTGTAAGTTCATCTCATCCCGCGCGACGGCGTTTCATGGCACGGGGAGTTTATAGGACATCGGCCCCGCGTATTCGTGCAGCCACTGCTCGATCTTTTCCAGTGCGGCGTCCTTGAGCAGTACCCGGCGCTCACGCCCCAGCAGGTAGAGCGTCGGCAGCGTGCCGAGCGCGTAGCGCCCCTCGTCCGTGACCGACCCGTCGGGGTCGCACACGACGGTCCACCCCTCCGAGGGCATTTGACCGAGCGTCCGGCGCCACTCCTCGTCGTCCGAACCCGGGTAGAGGGCGTAGACGTGCAGCTTGCCCTGCTGCATGAGCGGCCCTATAGCGGTCGAAACCTCGATCTGGTGCTTGACGAACGTGCACGACGAGCACGAGGGGCTATAGAACAGCAGCAGCGTGTAGTCGCACGCCAGCGACGAGAGCGCCACGCGGCGGCCGTCGGCGGCCTGCCCCTGCAGCTCCGCGGCCTGCCTCCCCGGGCGGTTGCGGTCCGCGGCAGCAAGCAGCGCCGCGAAGCGTTCTCGCTCGGCGGGCTCCGCGTGTCGAGCAGTGGTCAGGGCGCCCAGTATCGGGATCAGCGCTTCCTCGTTGCGGTAGGGAGAGTCCGCGCTCCCGAAGTAGTGCTCGGCGGCCTGCGCGAAGCGCAGAAGCATCGGGCGCGACACGTCGGCGCGCTCCACGACGTAGCCCGTGCTGCGGGAGACGTACTCATCCGAAAGGAAGCCCGCGATGTAGGCCCAGTCGGCGAACGCCTGCTCGTAGGCGGCGCTGTCCGCGAGCCATGCCGTATCCCCGAAGTCGAACGAGTCCCACCAGTGCTCCACGACGTAGAGCAGCTGCTCGCCGTAGCCCAGCGTATCGGGCGGAAGGGGCGGGTGCAGGCGCCGCGGCGCAGGCGCGGACTGCCTGAGGCGGAGGGCACTCCCCTGCGGGGCGCCTGCACCGAACCCCGTAGCGTGAAGCTCCGCCGCAGCTGCCAGAAGCAGCAGACACACGAGCGCCAGCGGCCGGAACAGGCCCGAGCCGGGGAGGGATGGGTTAGGGTTATCGTAATTGTTCATACGTATCGTTCTCAGTGTTTGCGCATACCGGCGAGGCGACGGCCCGCCACCACGCCGTATGCGTATAGCTGTCGTTCAGCGACGGGAACTCCGCGCGCGGAACGTAAGTCGTAAGCCCCCCGTGGCGGTCGATGTCGAAGCCCCCGTAGGGAGCTCCCGCACCGCCCATGAACTGCTCCGTGGCGTCGGACCACACCACCGCATCCTCCAGTGCAGCCCGGAAGGCCGCCAGCGAAGCCATATCCGCGCCGCTTGCGGCGTGCAGCCTTTCCACGTAGTCCTCCAGATCGAAGAAACGCGCTGCGGCGGGGCGGTCCCCGTACTGACCCGGGCGGTCGAAGTGCTGGAGCTGCGAGAGCAGCTCCTCCGAAGCCATTTCCCCGGCGCGGCCCGCCGTGGCCCGGTGCACCGCCGAGGCAAGGGCCGGCAGCGACGAGGTGCGGATGACGCTCAGCGTCGCAGAGCGGTAGGCGCCCGTGCACTCCTGCCGGACGTAGCGCATATAGCGCTCTGCGAAGGCCGCGAGCAAGTGCTCGGCCGGGGCGCGGCGCGAGGTCAGCAGCTCGAGCCCATCCCCGTAGAGGGGCCTGAAGCCCGGGACCAGCAGCTCGGCGGACGAGGCCAGCAGCAGCTCCGTACGGCCGCAAAGCTCCAGCGCGACCTCCGCGCCCGCCACGAGGCACGCCTCGAAGACGATATAGTCCAAGGGCATACCCTCGGGGATGGCCGCGGCGAACGCTTCCAGAGACATCTCGGCGCTCCCGTCGCGCCCCAGCGTGCGCGTCGCGCCGCCGCCCGCTCCCGAAGCTACGGCAGCGGCTTCGGCGTGGGGACGCGCCAGCGCACCCTCGGGAAGCCACCCCGTAGCGTGGGAGAAGAACAGAAGACCGTAGCCATCCGAAGGGCTGCGCTGCCAAACGCTCCGAAGAACGCGCCCGAGTGTCGCGCCCGAGGCCGAGTTCTCTTCGCCGTACGTCTCAACCGTGCGCGCCTCGGCGCCCGAGGGCGTCGGCTCCAGATGCCGGAGAGAGGCGCCCGAAGGGGTATCCGCATAGACCCACACATCCATACCCGCACGCCACCCCGAACACAGGGCCGTCAGCCGAGCGTCGCACTCCCCCGAAAGGTCGTTGTCCAGTGCAAGGTAGACAACCAGAGGGCGGCGAGGCACAGGAGCATCTGCCGCCGCAGTGCCCTCGCAGCCCCAGAGCAGCGCGCAAACCAGCACGAGCCAGAGCCCCGTGGCTGCACGAGCCAAGAGCGGCCGGGCGGGCAGGGCCGGCGCACAGAACGGGAAGGACAGGGCCGACAGGCCGAACCGGTGCGGACTGTGCGACGGGCAGGACGGGCGCGGCGAGCCGAACCGGTGCGGACTATGCGACAAGCAGGACGGGCGCGGCGGGCGCGGCGGCATGCAAGCAACCGGCGGGGCCGGCGAGGTGCACGGTAAGGTATGCTGGGTAGCTTTCATTCAGTATATCTGCAATCTTCTGCTTTTTATAATTCTATGCTCTCTCATAGTCCCCCTACAGGGTTCACATCGTTTCGACAGCCGGGCGCCCGCGATCTCGGCGGCAGGCACCGGCCGGCGCTTCACGCCTCGAGCAGCTCCGTGAGCAGTGCAACCTGCCGGCGCTGAAGGGCGAGCAGCTGGGTCATCTGCCGCTGGAGCGTGCGGCCGATCTCCGCGAGCTCGTCGATGCCGGACACGGCCCGCGGACGAAGGTTCGCAACGCCCGCCGGCGCAGCAGCAAGGGGGCGGAGCTTACGTTCGCCGCAGCGGGCCGGGCGGCGCGCCGAATGCCGGACCTTGTTCAGGATATCCTCGAGGCTCCGCAGGCCCAGCGACGCGAGCGCCTCGCGCCGGTAGACGCTCCCGCCCGTCGTGCGCGAGAACCACCGGCGGAACTCCTGACGCAGGAACTGGTCGAGGACCCGGTATTGCGTGCGCACGTCCCCGAATTTGTAGTAGTGGCCGAAGCCGTCGATCTTGCGGTTGAGCTGCTTGACGAAAGCCTTGACGTCGGTCTTGCGATAGCGGCGTACCAGCTCGCGGATCCGCGAACGGAACGCCTCCATCTTATCGGCGGCGATACGCGCGTAGCCCCCGGCGAACTCCCAGCCGCAAAAGACCACCGCAGCCGTGGCGAAACGGCCCGAGCGGCTCTTCGAGGCATTGAACTCCAGGTCGAACTCCCGGTGCAGGTACCCGTCCAGATAGGCATACACCTCCGAGCATTGCAGCGCGTCGGACGTGCAAATCAGTACGTCGTCCATATAGACCAGCAGCGGGCACCCGAAACGGCGCTTCAGACCCAGCCACATCGGAAGCAGCATGACTGGAGCAAGCACGCCGCTGAGGGCACTGCCCAGCGGCAGGCCCCGGTGCAGCGGCAGCGACTCCACCCACGCATGGAGCGCCGGAACGTAGCGGCGCTTGAACGCTCCCGGAACGTAGTCCAGCGACAGCAGGTCACGGTAGGCGAGCTGCGCGCCTACGACAGCATCCCTGTGACGGATACCCGGGAAGAACTGACGGATATCCGCCTTCACGAAATAGGGATGCGTATGCTTGTGACGCTTGACGAAATTAACGACCGCATCGTGTCGCCAGCACCCGAGGTGATGGCCCGGGAGCAGGCGACGAACCTTCGGCACGAACTCCGCACGCAGGGAACGCGCGAGCGAACGCTCGGCGTCCGTGCCGTACGTGTTGAAGTACGGAAGCGGACGGAGCGGGGACGGAGTGAAGCGGGCGGATTTCATGGCCGAAATGATATAAAAAGGGTTATACTATCTTAATTTTGTCGCTGTCAGCGGATTAGACCTCGCACGAAGGCGCCCCGGAAACTCCCGGCAGAGGGCTCGGGGACCCCGAAGCCCCCGCGGTGGCCGCTGGAACCGCATAGGGTTCCGGCGGCAAACAAAGGGTCGGATCGTTCGACCCTTGATCTCAGGCCAACGGGGAATCATCTATCTGATTCAGCTATTTCGATTGTTCGTAAAAGTTATCGTTAATAGATTTATCTAGCGTACTGTCGCCACACGTTTCCCTATACCCGTCTAGAGAGATTGGAGTAGCACTCGTGTCTAGCCATTGTTTTGTTGAGTACCAGGCATGTACATAGTGCCTCCAAGTGTGGGTTGGTCCGGGTTTATGATATTTGTTATCGATTCGTAACAAGCAGAAAGGGCAGTATCTATCGTAGTTGCCTGCAGTAGAGGTGTCTACGGCATAATGCACATAAAGTGGCGTATAGTTCAGCCGTGCCTTAGAAGGAAACTCTTCGAGGGCTGTGCATTTAGCCAGATGTGCGTTCCACACAATGCGCGAGTTTTCATCGTTGCTAGTAGACCATGTTCCATGGCGGAAGTCTCGTATCGTTACCTCACGGCCGCTGCAGAGTACTGTTGCGCTATATTCGTTATACTCAGGCCAGCCATATGTTTTCTTACTGTCAGCAAACGCGTCCGTCGCCTCGTAAGGTTGCGTATTAATAGCGTCCCAGTAATATTCCCATGTTTGTTTATGCTCGTCTTCATGTGTCACGGTTCGGATAAACTTCGATCCGGTGTAGCTATAATCAAGCCGAGTGTCTTTTAGGGGTATTAGCTCATTATTGACTATCCATTTTTTCGAGCTCCCAGTGCTACCTTGCCCGTCCTGCCAGACGCATGGGCTTTTTTCCGCATCGTACGTCCATTTGTCCGGGTGGTTGTTATCGTAATACAACACATCCACCCTGTAAATTAGTTGTTTATGTTTATTGGTTTCAAGCGGGACCTCCAGTGTGAAATTGTCGTTATTCGTGGGGTCCGTCGACATCAAAGTCTTACCCACGCAATCAGCGAGTTTTTTTCCTTGCAATCCCGTCGGGTCGTCCGGGAAGTACTTGGGCGGTTCGTAGAATTTGTCCCCCTCTTTCACCTCAGCGTAGTTCGGATAACAGAGCACGACCCTCGCAAGTACCGTCATCTCGCGGAAGTAGCTGTTCTTGAAATTGAATACCAGCGCGTTATTGCCTGTGTGCGCTTCGTACGAGATGAAGCGCTGCTCGGGGGTCATGTTTCGCAGCGGCATTACGGCCTTATAACCCGTATAGGCGTATTGCGCCACCGTATCGGTGATGTTCTTCGTGCCGTCATAGTAAGTGTATTCGGCCTCCAGCTTGTAGAATGTCGCAGGTTCTTTCGCGCTCTCCGTCGTGAGGATCTTCATGCCGGGCATCTGGGCGAAGTGCTGCTTGTTCCACAGTTTATATCCGTCGTCCGAAGCCCAGTCCACCCGGCCCACCTGCATGAACTCCTTGTCCATGGCATCGCCCTGCCAGAGCGTCAGCGATATCGGAGCATTGCTCAGCGCCTCGAATTTCTTTTGCTCGTATGTGCCGTCCGCGACCAGATTGTCGAGGTTAAAGGGTGTCCGTTTGGTCTCATCGTCCGGGGCGTTCGGGTCTTTCGAGTCCTCGTACGGCCACTTCAGAATATGGGTATAGGCGGGCAGGTCGCGTGTGATGCGCAGCTCGCGGGCGTAGTCCTCGACATCCTCGGGCGTCAGCTTCGGGGAAACATTGCGCAGCTCGCGCACTACGGTCCGGCGTCCGCCCAGGGGAACGTCTTTATGTGGTTTCGCCGGGTCCCTTTGTCCCCACTCCACTTTCGGGACATAGGGCACTTGGAATGTCACGACAGGGTCCCAGTACCCGTTCCGTATCGCATGATCCGCCGTGGGCGTGGTCACCTTTTCATCCCAGCTATATGGAAGGATGACAAGCTTCTCGTGTTCGCCGCTCATGTCCCCGTGATCCGCATGCCAATACCAGTTCCAGTCGGTGTTCGCCCGCATTGCGAGGGTGTATTCAGCACCATCGGCCCCCGTGCCGTGGTCGAGTTCGTAGACCCCTTTCGTGCCCTGCAGGGGGTCTGCCGGCTGAATTTCACGGATCTGAACGTTAGCAGGGTTAGTCGTCGAAACCACGCTCGGTTCGAGTTTCAGCGGTTGGCCGAGCTGTGTGATGACCAGCTTCGAGTCGCTCGCCATCAGCTGTCCCGTTTGGGTCTCGACCTGCAGCGATAGGCTGCGCCGGCTAATGCCGGGGTTCTTCTCCATGGCAACGAGTACGCCGTTCGTTGCGAAAGTATCTTTAAGATCCACTCCTATGAAACTGCTCAGGTTCTTGATCCAGCCGATATCGCCCATCATGTCATCGCCTTTCGAGAACCACCACGACGGTATTTGCGCCGAGGGGTCAAATCGGATCTTCGGTTTCACAACCTCTTTATCGTGGGCGACAATCACGTGCCAGGGATTCTCCGTCAGCCTGTACTGCCCTTGGTCCGCATCCACGAGCCACCGTAACTGGTTTTTGAACTGGTAGACCATGAGCCGCTCCTTGACCGGGGCGACATCTTTAAAGTCGGGCAGGCTGGCCGTCACCTCGAACGTGAACGATCGGTCGCCGTCGAAATACTTCGGAAGCAGCAGGAAACGGGTAGAGTCGCCACCGACGGTGGCGTCCTTCCTCGTGAAGAAGACATCGAACCGATCGTCGGGATTGTTCTTGGACACCTGCGCCGGATCATTGGTGTTGTATATCGTCTGCGTGTACGACGAACCGTCAGCCTTCTTGCCTGTGATCGTCAGTTCATAGGGCTTTTTGGTCGTAACCGCGATCTTCACGGTCTGCGTGAGCTTCTTGTTTTCATTGGCATCCTGGTATCCGGCGCCGAAAAGGATCTCCTCGGGGTCGAAGAGGATGCGCAGCAGATCCTGCGACGTCTGCTGTATGACCACCCGCGTCTGCATGCGCCCGGCCTTGAAGAGCAGCTTGCCGCTGCGGAATGCGGTCTTGCCGCCCGCATCCGTCAGCTCCCTCATTCCGATGCGCAGCGTCGCTGGCGTCCCGCTGGGCCCCGTCTTGGGGAAGGCATCGCTGGTGTAGGGGTAGGCATTGCCCTTTGAATCGTAATAGAGCAGTGCGTCCTCGAATTCCTGCTGCTCATCGGCCTTTTCCGCTTTGGCCTCCAGCGTCCAGCCGCTGCCCAGCACGCCGTCGTAGTCGGTCTTCACGACGATCTCTTCGGGCGTGCCGTCGGTGTAGTATTGCAGCTCGGACTTGTCGACGCTCAACGTATAGACGCCGTCGGTCGTGATGTCGCCCACCGTGTTGTTCTGGTTCCACTCCTGCACCTCGGCCGTCATCTTCGTCTCGTCGCTCTTGAGAGCCTCCTCCGGCGTGTTTTTACCCGGGCCGGATACCGAGGTGATGTTGACCACGTAGACCTTGTTGCGCAGCAGGTCGAAACGGTCGCCGGGCTGCGGCTTGTTCTGAACGCCGTTCTGGATATTCGGCGTTGCGAAGTCGATGCGGTAGTAGGTGACGCCCGCATTCTCATTGCCGTATTTGCCGCCGACGATGACGCAGGCGGCATCGTCGAACTCCGCGCCCTTATTCTTCGTCTCGAAAACATAGCAGGCGCGCGTCAGCATGCGGCGTGCGCTCGTCTCCTCAGGGCTCCATGTGACCCCGTCTGCGGGTGTAGAATCAGTGAAATCATTATCTTTTCCTACTTCGTACTTCAAGTCCTCCAGTCCGAACTTACCGACATCCGTATTAGGTACGGTGGCTGCACTGGGTTCGGACGTGATGGAGCCGTACACATTCTCCGCGGAACCATAGGTGCCGCCCTTCATCGTGCCGTAGACCCGCACGCTCGCCAATGCGAAATAGGTGCCCTTGCCTTCATTGTAGAGGCCCTCGGCCTGCATGTCATTCAAATCATATTTGTCACCGTTCTTGATGAACTTGACACCCACGTCCACGCGGGCCGTGGCGCGCATGAGGCTGAGCGTCCCGATACTGCCGTTAGGCACCTGCGTGAATTCATCGCTCTCGCCCCACATGGGGAACATGCGGTCGGCGGGCCATTTGCCCGCGGCCGTGGCGACAAGCGAGGTGCGGATGTCGCGCAGCGGGTCCGCGGCGTCCAGCTCGTTCCCGTAGAATGGATTTACGGCCGCTTCGAGCGCCGCCTTGCCGCCGTCGAATCCCGCGATCACGCCCAGGCAGTACTTGCTGCCCTTCGTGCCCGTCTCGAACGGTACCTCGATATTGTAGGTCTTGTATCCGTTCGCATCAGGATCCGCAGACTCTGTCACCGTGCATTCCGCCAGCGCGATCACACGGTTCAGGTACCAGCCGGCATCCCACTTCTGGCAAAGGACGATGTGCGTATTATCGATGGCGATGCCGCCCTCTTGAGCGGGGGTCATCGCAGCCCGCGTGCCCGCTGCGGCACCCGGGACCGTAAGTTGCAGAAGGGCGTAATCCCCCGTCCCGCCCTGCGGGCCGCGCGGCTGTTCCGTGGGGTCCTCGGCGCAGCCGGCGCAGAGCACCGCGACGAGGCTCATGAGAGCCGCCGCCGCGCCGGCAGCCCGGCTCCGCAGCCGCTCTTGGATCCGTACTCCCGCTGCGCCGTGCGCCCCGGGAGATCTCTTGTTCTCTTTTCGTATCATTGTATGCTGTGTTTTTATTTGTCTGCTTCGTTAGGTTCTTATGCTTCGGGCCGCCCCCCCGGGGCGGATCAGGGTGCTGTGACGACCATCGAAGGCGGATAATACGGTTCGTTGCCGGGAGGGGTCGTAATCGCCCGGCGCATGATCATCAGGTTCAATGCCTGACCCTTTACATTGCCGGCCTGTGTCGTGTAGGTCGCGTCCTTGATATATTCGAACAGCTGTACGTTTTTTCGTTGAATACCCGGTACATGGCCGCCTTGGTCGTTCGGCTTTCCGTTATCCGGACATCCGTACGGACCAAATTTTCCGGCGGGACTACTGCCGCCGACATCCACACCATGTCGTCCTGACCCACTCATATTATGCAGGCCGCGAATCGAGCAGTTCAGATTGAGGAACACGCTCACCGCACGCGTATTGCCATGAAGCGACGTATAGGCATTGCAGGTCGCCGCCGTCAGATATTGCGAGTTGGCGTCAGAGGTATTCCCCGAGGCGGAGGCGCAAAAGAACTTACTCTCTGTGATCTGACAGTCTACATTGTAAGTGGCGCTATAATAAGAGGGAGTATATGTGTTACGGAATTGCAACTCTGCATCTTCCTGATTCGTAAAGGGATCTATCCGACCCTTCCACCAAGATACACCGTTGCCCAGCCAGTAATCCCGCCCTGCGTCGTATCCATTGTACAGTGGCGGAACCGTAGGACCGTTCTTCAGGAAGACAAGGCCGTTGGCGTTAGCGGCTTCCTGCAGGAACAGGTACCTGCCCACCTCGCCTTGCGAAGCGTAGCCGTTGTCACTCCATGTCGTCGTGTAAGGGAGGGGGTTTCCGTCGGCGTCCTTTTTGGCCGGCTGATACTCCACCCAGTAGATCCACATGTTGTCGGGGTCCGTGTTCGGCTTGACCTCGTATTTGACATAGCACTGGCCCTTGCTGCCGTCGAGGGTGTATTCGGTATATTCTGCCGCGGACAATCCTCCGCCCTGCGTGATTTGGTTGTTTGTGAAATCTCCGATGCGCACCTTCCTGCGGCCGATCCGAATCTTCTGATCACGCCCATAGGAGCTCGCGCTGAAGTCGAGGTACAAGTTGAAGCCCCCGGAGCCGTATCTTTCACCCCGCATGAGCTGGGGGCTTACGGGATGGACCATCCAATATCCGGCCGTATAGGTGCGCGTAATCGTGAACGGAACGTCCGGCTGGTCTTTCGTCTCCTGACGGAAGCCGCTGATCGTGACCTTATAGCGATGGAAGGCTTCCGCTTGCTGGATATCTACGTCGTCTTTATCGATGATATTCTTCCATTCCTCCGTTGTTCTATCTATGTAGTATCCCAGATCCGGCAACTTAACCTCTTGCAACTTACTGTAGCCTTCGTTGCTTCTCGGATACAACGTATAGGTAGCAGACTCGACCTGCTCTTCTCCTCCACCGGGGCCCCTCCTTTTGTGATCCAGGGTGACCGTAATCGGGCTGTTCGCCCAGATCTTTATCTTATGCTTCTCGTTGGTCCAATGCTCCTCGTCATTCGGATCGGTTACATACGGGGTTTCGTAGTTCGACAGGTTGACGTTGTCCCGGTTGTCGAACGGGAAGCTGCAGTAGACCAGCGACGGCACCGTGCGCTGGATGCGGAGCGTCTTGGCATTCTTCTCGATTTCTGCCTGATTCGCATCGTACTCATCCTGCGTGCCCGTACCTTCGGTAGGATCGGTCGGAAGCAGCTTGTGCTTGTTGTAGAACGTAAGCTCCGAATAGTAAGTTCCGGCATGGGGCACCTTCCGATTCTTCAGCTTCTCGTCGCTCGTCGCCGAAGGCGAGAGGAACAGGCCCTGCACGGGGCGCATCGTGAAGGCGTTGCTCCACGTGCGGTCGTACGATTTTTCGTCGCCGTTGCTGGTCGTGGCGTTATTCTTGCCCTCATCCTTAACAACCGAAGGAGTAGCCAGCCATTCGCCGATAACATAACCCTGTATGTCGGCCGCCGGAAGAGCGCCTATATTCTCCCAGTATGCGTGCGTCTTTTGCAGGAACAGCGGCTTCATATTTCCTTTACCCGCGAGGTACGCGGTGCCGTAGTCGGTCTTTGTATCGAGGTTTTCAAGTTTCTTTGCAGGAACCCGGAACTCTTCTAGCGGTGGTAGAGTACCCTCACCGTCCGCGTCGCTCCATGCCCACCACCAGTCGGTGTTGGCGCGAACGTGCACTCCTCGCGTATCCCGGGACTCTTTCGAGCCGAAATCCAGCGTATATCTGGCCCGTGATATCGTCTCACCGGCCCCGATGGTAACGTCGTACTTATCCTCGGCAAGCTTCGTAACGCCGATGCCCGGAAGCAGCTCCAGGAGCACCTCACCCCGCTTCTGCCGGACCTTCAGCTGCGCCGTGCTGCGGTCGAAACCCTCATAGCCCGAACTGGCCTGGAAGGTCACCGTTCGCGGCTGGAGGTTGGTGTTCTTGGTAAGTTTTATCGGCTGCGAGCTGTTGCCGGGGTAGTTCTGTCCCATGAAGGCATTCCAGTTGGTCACCCACTCCTTGCCGCTCAGGTTGCCCTCGTCGCTCTTCGAAACGAAGTACCACGGGTACTGGGGGCTCGTGCGGAAATAAGCGATGACTTCTTCTTGGTACCATTCCGCTTCAATGAGGTTATCATCCCAAACTTCCGCATCCTTATCATCGGGTTTAGCGGACACATCCGTCTTCACGACTTCCCAGGTCACTTCATCCTTGCTCTGCGTCACCCGCAGTGTCGCGCGCGCCCCCGGGATATGGCTGTTGGCGTCCCAATAAGCCTCGATCTCGAAATCCCAGCTGCGCGGCTGATCTGGCTTGCTGCTGTTATTATGTATTTCATCCCAATTCGACGGGCGCAGCAAGAACATGTTTTCACTGCCTTCGGCCTTCGTGAAAAACGTGATCTCCCGGCAATCCGCATGATCTTTCTTGCAGTCGCCGAATCCCCGGGGAAACGAGCTTTCGGATAAGTCAGGCGATTCGACACCGCCCAAGGATTCCCAGATAACGCTGCCCTGATCATCGGTTTTTTCCTCACGCCCGACGCCGGGTTCCGAAATATTCATTCGGCGGAGAGTACCGCCATCGGTCCATGTTACATAGTACTTGGCGTCGGCAGGCGAACTCTTCACGATCACCGGCTGAGTGTCCTTCGGCATCTTCGGGAAGGAGAGACGCTCCGGAGTCAGCGTCAGCGTATTCAGGTTCTTCACGTCCTGAATCAGCTCCACCTCCTGCCGCATGCGGCCTGCCGTGAAAACGAGCGTAACCGTACGCTCCATCTGGTCTGCTGCATCCCCTACGGCAAAGCGGTCGAAACCCACATGCAGGGTCTTCGTGATGCCGGCCTCGCCCTTCAGGGTATAACCCGCCCCTTTGAAGTCGACCGGTTGACCGTTATCGTCGAAAAACTTGATGTTGTCCTGATATGTAGGCTCTTTGAGCGTCATCTCCCAGCCCGATTTTTCGGGCATGTTCGCAAGCAGGTAGTTCGTGAAGACCTTCAGATCCTGCGCCGTGCCGTCGCTGTGGTAGCGCAGCCGCGTAGCGCTGACCGACAGGTTGTACTGCCCGTCCGTAACCACGTTCCCCAGGTCGCTGTCCCCGGTGTCCCACGAGCGGACGTCCACCTCCATGTTGATGGGCTCCGATTGCGCAGCGATCTCTTCCGTCGCATGGCCCGGACCCCGCACCTCCAGAATGTTGATCACATAGGCGTTGTTGCGCAGGATGTTGAAGCGGTTATCCTTCGTAGGTTTCACATACCCTTCGCCCGTAACGTCCGGATCACCGGCCGCCGCCTCGCGGTTGTAGAAATCGATGCGGTAGAAGGTGGTCCCGCCACCGTTGTAACTTCCGCCGACGACGATGTAGAACGCCCGCGTGTCGTCGTCGAACTTGTTGGGCGTCTCCGGAAGATAGATCTCCCGGCGGAACATGTTCGTCTTCCCAGTTTCCGTCTTATCAATTGCATAGGTTACCCCGTCGGACTGAAGCGGTGTGACATAGTAGCTCAGATCATCAGCATTCGGGTCGGCCGTCCGGTTATGCGCCACATAACCCGCGCCTGCCGCATTGTAGAGCGTGACGCTCTCCAGCGAGAACTTCGCGCCGTTCGCAGCATGCGTTTTTCCGTTGTACTCGGTGCTATTGAGGTCGTAAACCGGATATTTGCCGCCGGTGCCGGCGGGAGTACCTCCGCCGATGTTGACCCCCACGTCGATACGGGCCACGGCACGCCGCATTTCAATATTCGGAATGCGGGCGACTGTCTCTTTGAAGGCCGGAGACTCGCCATACAGCGGAAGATACCGCTTCGTACCCGCAGCCGTATTCCAAGTCCCGGCCTGCGAGAATTGAATCTTCTCCCGGGCCGCGGCAAAATCCTTATGCTTCTCAAGATAACGCTCCCAGCGCTCCGTGAGATTGCCGCTGCCGCCATCTTCGAGCGTATAGTTGGCGATGACCATCGCCTTATAGGACTTGTATTTCGGCGCAGCCGGATCATTCGGATCAGTCGGGGGTATCTCGATGGTAAAGTTGCGCCTGCCGGGTGTCGACGACTGGTCCGTCTTCGGCTCGACGAACTGCATGAACTCGTACTTCGCATCCGTTGTTTCATTGGTCTTATTCCCGAAAAGCAATACATGGAACGAGTCCTGTCCATCCTGGAAGCCCTCCTCGCCCGTTGTCAGGGCATAGGTTCCCGGCGATGAGGCCGAGACATCGGGGATACTGATGCTCAGCGTCAGCTTATTCTCACTGGCGGGCTGCTCCGGCTGAAGACCGGGCCCCTCCTCAATGTCCGAAGTACAGCCCCCGAACAGGGCAGCACCCCACAACAATATCGACGCCGCACGGAACGCTCTGCGCGCGTTCCGAAGAAGGCGGGTCGGAAAATGGTTGAAAAACGTCAGGTGTGATCTCATAATGATACTATAAATTATTTAGCTTTGTTTCCGTTCTTGGGGCATCCGCACCGCAGTCGTCCGGGTGCAGGGACATCGCCCCGTTGTAGACGAGTTCCATGTTGCTGTCGAAGCGCAGGTAATAGAACCCGTGACGCCACAGCTCCTCACCGCTATCGATAGCGGGGTTCTGCATGAGCACCCCGACGAGCGGCTGGTTATAGATAATATCCGGGCCGTTGAAGACGATCAGGCGAAAATCATCCTCCGGGGTGAGGTGCAGCAGGTGGAACGTGGCACCCAGCGCCTTGTCGTAGCCCGGAAAATCGGGCGTGTAACCCGGAAGATAGATCAGCCCGCGGCCCGGCAGCGACCCGGCATCCCAGCCGTAGGCGCCCCCCGTGCCTGCGATCTGCAGCTCATAGGGCGTACCTGCGGCACGCGTCCAGTTCATCGCGCCGTCCAGAATCACGGTAACCCGGTTGGTCAGGCTCCGCAGCGGAAGGCTCCGCTCGTGCGGCGCATCCGCATCGGTCGTGAAGGCGCAGGCGCCGTGCAGCAGCTCGGGCATCACGCCCTCGACGTATCCCGTCCGGCTGAGCGGCTCCACGCACATCGTCGACAGAAGGTGCTCGTCGCGCAGCGCATAGAGCTCACGCTCCAGATTCACCCACACCACCGCGGTGTAGGAGTCGCCCCGGGGCACCGACAGCTGCACGGCCGCCGCCGCGATCTCGCGCGGGGTCATCGCACGATGCTCCAACAGCGTGCCGTCGCCGCGGTAGACCAGCACGTCGCCGCTTGCGGCGACATCGCTGAAAAGGTCCCGCTCCTCGGTGTTGAACGTATAGGAGAGGTGCAGCAGCACCGAAGCCCGCGGCTCCCCGCGCTCCTTCTCCGAGCACCCGGCGACGAGGACCGGGACGGCGAAGAACATCAGCACCCTTATAAAAAAACTACATTTCAAAACTCTTCTTTTTCTTTTCGGTTTCTTAACTCGTCCGCTTCCCGGACCCGCCGGCGCTGTTGCGCCCCGGTCCGGCAGCCGCTTCGGAACCGCCCCTCTGGGCAGCCGCGGAACATCTCCCGAAGCGTCCGGTGTTCGTTATCTGGTCGGTGCGGCGAAGGCCGCCCCGCGTGTTTTCCTCCTTGATGCACATCGGCGCACGCCTTATATGCGTATAGCCGGAAAAACCTGCATCCGCACCCTTTGCGGCGGCGCGAACTCCGTAGATTTATGGGTCGGATACGGCCCTCGTATCCGGCGTCGTGCGATATGCCTTTCCGGCGCCGTTGTCGTTTCCGATTTCCCGATATAGAGGCTCCCGCACTTCGGGAGCTCCCGACGCAGGCCTCGTGCCTGCGCTTCCGGTGCATCGCCGCGCGGGGCGGCGCATGCGTCCTGTTGAAAAAAGGGGGCTGCCCCTGCTGCCCGCGTCTCCTGCGAGGAGAGGCAGCCCCCGGTCATTAATCGTTTCTCTTGATAAAATGGATCATGCTGCGACAGGAAGCATCAGATGCCACCGTCGACATTGACTACCACCCACGGCTCGACCGTGATCAAAGCTTTCATATAGGAGTCGCTCTCGACATCATCCGGCTTGTTCACCACGTCGTCCTCCTTAGCGTCGCCCAGACCCGCAACAGAGGTGATGCTTACAGCGTACTCGCGGTTGCGCAAGACGGAGTATTTCTTCGTAAGGTTATCACCCATAGCTTGGTCGAACAGCCACATGCCGTAGTAGCAAACGGCATCCTTGTACTCGACTAACTCGTAACCGGCACCTGTATCACCTGTACGCCACTCAGTATCTGCTATATCTTCAGCGCCTTTAGCCTCGCCTTCGGCTTTGCCGGCAGCATCAGCCTCATCTTTAGATAAGAACTCGATCTTCTGGCCCCAGTTCCAGCCGGTGGTTTTGCCAACGACCTTCGTCGGTTTAGTGGTATTGTCCAGATAAAGTCCGCCGCAGTAGTGATCGATCTCACCGGAGGCGTTGTAATAGGCGACACGGTAGAAAGTCGTACCATTGTTATAGGCGGTAGCGTCTTTCTTGCCATCGGCGGTAAGGAATACGTTACCTGCGGACTTCTCGAGGTTGAACGTAGCCTTGATCGAAAGGTAGGTACCCTTGTTGCGGATCTTAATACCATCGCCCACCTTGGTCGTGTTCTCCGTAACATAGGAAGGCACGGGCGTCTCGGCGGGGTTTGTTGCCTTTGTATAAGCAAGCGTGCTGAACTCAGCCACACCCGCGTTATCCACGTCCTCGAAGTAGTCGTGTTGCGAAACCTTAGTAGGATCATCCGTCGTCCATAAAGGCGTACCAGACTTCTGCCACTTTGCGTTGTAGTACGGCGTCATCACCGTATCGGTCTGATACTGCTGGAACAAGTAGATATACTTGGGATACTGACGCATGCGGTACTGCATGTTGCTAAGCACACCGCCACAGTTAGCCGTGTTTACCGTAATTTGCGGTTTCACCTTGGCGACCATACGGCCGACATTGATGGTGAAATTGTTTTTTCCGTCCGTAACATCAACCTCATCTTTAGTGGCCTCCACGACGACAACCGGCTGCACGCCCTCGACACCATAGAAGTTCGACATCCAGAAGCCGGTAGTATTAGGATCATCAGGATTCGCACCGCCGATAAGTATTTCGAAAGCTTCATACTTCGTAAGAGCCTGCATGGTCGTCTGCACCGCCTCCCATTTCGTCTCACCTTCCTTTATATCCTCCAGCAATTTGTCGGGAACGTTTACAAGGGCATAGAGATACTTCTTTCCCGTGGTCGTTTGAAAAGCCGTCGTCGCAGTGGTCGTAATATCAATCTTCTTACGGACTATACCGTCCGCCGAAACGACGAACACGGTCGCCTTATTAATGATTCCTTCTTTCTTCTCGGCCTCAGCACCACCGGCATAGGTACCCGGACGTGCCGACTGCGAGATGCTGATCGAGGCATAGGTGCTCAGCCCCTCCACGACCTCCTGTCCGGAATCGCCGCCCGAACCCTCGGTTCCGTTTTCCTTGGTGCAGGACGACAACGCCATCATCAGTGCGAGCGCTCCCGCTAAAATCTGTTTTCCTTTCATAATAAAAACTGTTAAAAATGTTGAGAAATAGTTATTTATAAAACATCGGTTATTCGTATTCCATCCGTCCGATACGGATCAGTTCAGGTCCGTATCTTGGTTGATCACAACCCAGTCGTTTACAAGCACCGAGAACCGAGCCTCCGTATTCTTGTCGTCCTCGTCGCCGCCGCCCAGAGCCCCGACGCGGAACTCGATCGTGTAGTCCGAGGTCGCATCCAGATCCCCGAAGGGATAGAGCAGCAGCAGGTCCGTGAGGCTGCCGTCGAAGATCGTATAGCTCTTATCCGCATCGGCCGGGACTTCCGGAGCATCCGGGTCGGCCGGGTCGGCCGGCACCGTGTGATCGGGACCCACGCGCACCTTCAGGCGGGAGTCGTCGCCCTGCTTGAGGCGCAGGATCCGGAAGTCGCGCAGGACGGCACCCGCCACCTCCCCCTCGACGGGCTGGTAGGTCGCATGGATAGCCGCCAAGCGGCTGTTGTCCGAGAAGGTATAGGCGCCGTTCAGGGCGATGATCGATGCCTCCGTACGCTTGCGGTGGTTCTCCGTAAGGCCCGTGACCACCACGCGGATGTTGTTCGTGTTCTGGACGAAGCGAACAACCTGCTCCTTGCCCAGCTGCCCGTTGATCTCCAGCCCGCGCAGGGTTCCGTAGAAGAGCTTCTCACCGCCCGGGGCGATAAGGGTCTGGTCGCTGTCCGCCTCGCGCGTGGCATAGACGAAGGCCTCGTCGAGCATGTGCGTGGCAACGAATTTGTAACGGTCGCGGATGCCGCCCCACGCTACCACGTCATAACGCCCCGGCGGGAGCGACAGGCTGTAGGTCAGGGGCAGGGGCTCGAGGATCCCCTCCTGCGGCTCCTCCGTGTCGCCGCCTTCCGTATCGCCGCCCTCCGTATTGCCGCCGTCATCCGCGGCGGAGAAAAGGGACTTCGGGCCGAGCGCCGCGCCTGCGGCTCCCGACTCCGGGGCAAGGAGCGCATGCAGCGTTTCGTGGCCGACCAGATGGCCGCTCGCTGCGTCGTAGAAGAACAGGTCCAGCGAGGTAACCTCCTCCTGAAAGAGCTCTACGCCCGGAGCGTTGTCCGTATAGGAGAAGCGCAGGCGCAGCGGAAAATCACAGTCCGCACGGTCCGCCCGCACGCAGCTCCCAAGAAAGGCCGCAGCTCCCAGAACAAGGAGCAGGAGGCCGTTCTGCTGTCGTGTTATTTTGTTGAACATAGTCGATTTAGATAAGATGATTTAACCGATTTCCCCCTCTTGGTCGATCGTAACCCAGTCCGCGACCGTAATCGTAGCCTGGACATCGACCCACGGGTTCGACACCGGACGGTCGTCCTCGGGGTCCACAAGGTCCGCGGGGTTGTTCCAGCCCAAGTTCAGGATGTCGCCGATCTTCACCTGATAGAAGCTGTTGCGCCGAATGCTGGCAGCCCCCTGCATGTCTTTGCCCGGCTCGACCTTCTCCCAATCCAGCAGGTCCACCCGGTAGTAAACGATACCGTCCTTATATTCCCGGATATCCACAAGATCCTTCAACGCCGCATTACCCTGAAGCTGCGCCAACTTTTTCTCTGCCTCGGCCTTGTTATTATAGACCCCCAGATACTCCTCCACATGCCGGTACGACTTGGCTGCATCCGTGAACTTGATAATCGCGTAGAGCGCACCCGGTTTCTGGCCGTCCCACAACGCCTGCGCCTTGACGAGCATGCAGGTAACCTGATTCTTCTTGGGGTTCGACGGCACGATATTCTCGGTGGCGTAACTCGACTCGTTCAAAGCAGTCGTGTAATTGTCCGTCCGGGCCGGCAGCCATCCGTTGCCGTAGGAGTCCGCCCAAGGAAGAAGAGCCCCCAGAGGGGCGTCCTCCGCAGGGGCCGCAGGAGCCGCGACCCACATCGTGCCCTGCACGTTCATCAGCTGGAAACCGGCCGTCTGGTCCAAACTCAGATGGTCCTTGACCTTCGAGACCGGATCCCCGTCATTATCCGCGATATCGTCGTTGCGCGGATTGATATCGTTGTCGACGAAGGACTCAGAGAGTTGTATGTCCTTCCAGAGCATCTGGCCCTTGGAGCCCAGACGGTTGCACGAAAGCTCCACACGCAGGAACTGATCGGACTCCAGAAGCACCTCTTTCCCATCGCTGAGCATCATAAAGACCCCGTCTTTATAGACCGAGAGATCCGGACCGATGCCCTGCGCGTTACCCCGCGCCGCTTCGAACGACGATTTCCGGAAGTCGTCGAGCGTCGTCGCTCCTACGCTCCACGAGATGTGGCCCATGGCGTCCGCAGCAGGATTGTTCAGCACCGCGAAGAAGGTTTTCTGACCCGGTTTCAACTCCAGCGGAAACTCGCCGTTCACGGCATCCCCCGGCGTACAGCTCATAACCTCTTCCAGCGTGGAGTTCGCGTCGAACACCAGCACATCGATCGTCTTGACCGTCTCCCCGCGCAGCGGGTCCGTAGGCTCTCCGTGAACCCGGAGCCTGATGCCGGCACGCGCATCCTGTGCAGCGCCCGGCGGATTCGGGGACTGGCCGCCGTCGCTCTCCTTGATACACGAAGAGAGCATGCAAAGGGCGGCAAATCCCGCAAGAATTAATTTTACATTCATATCTTTCGGTTTTAAATGATTTCTCGCTTGTCTTAATTGCATCAAGACCTTGGAATCCCCGCAGGGAAGACGGCCAAGCCGATACCGTCTTCCCTGCCCGGATTCCGCGATCCCTACTCTTCCTGGGTGCTGACCGTTGCCGTACCCTTCTTCTGCATCTTGATCTCCGTGAAGCCGATCTTACACTCGATGCGGCGCAGCTTCGGGAAGATCTCCTGCGAGATCGCCCGGTAGAACCGGCCGCCGTTCAGCCGCATCAGCTGACCCTCGCGCCCCGAATTGATGCCCACGGTGCGGATGATATAGGCTGCTTCGTCCTTGCCCTCAAGACCGATAGACTCCTCGATATGCTTCAGAAGACCGTCCCAGTCCTCGCCGCGGCCCTCCGAGGAGATCAGACGGCTCATATCCGGGTATTTCGACCGCAGGTACGCAGCGACGCTCTGCGCACGCTGGTTGCTCAGACGCTGGTTGGTATCGGTCGCGCCGTCGATCGAGGCGTAGCCGATGACCTGAATCGAGTTGAGCGTGATGTTCTTGTTCGAGCGCAGCGTGTCCAGAACGTGCAGGAACTTCTGCATCTCCTCGTCGTTGTTGCCCAACGCCGACTGGTACATCGAGCTGCCTGTCTTGTATTCGATATGAAGCGTGTAGTCCAGATTCGAAACAACGGGAGTCGGAGCCTCCAGCTGGACCGTGTCGCGCTGAACGAGCGTGTCGCGCTGGATCTGGATCTGCGTCTCGGTCATGGTGACCGTATCCCGGACCAGACGCTCGCGGATAAGAGGCGTGGGACGGGGAGCGATGGCGCGCTTGTAGGCCTCGCGGCTCTTCTTCCCGAAACGATAGATCAGGTTCAGGGCTAGCTTCGTGGGACCTACGTAGTGGTGCTTGCCAGACGCGATCTTCTCCCCGCAGCGGTCACAGGCGAACTTGTCGTACTTCGAGTAGACGTAGCCAACACCCAGCTCGCCCTCCATGGCCCAGCGCTCCGAGAAGTTCCAGCGGTAGCCGTAGCTGAAACCGCCGCCGACGCCCCAGCCTTCGTAGCGGTGGTCATCCATCGACGGATAGGACTGGTAGGGAAGGCGCACGCCGTTGAAGTTATACACCCCGCCCAGAACATGGGCTCCGACGAAATGACCCTGCTCGCGGTCCTTGGTCCAGAAACGCGCTCCGGCAGAGCCCTGACCGTGCTTCCAGTGGCGCTCGTTCTTCAGAGACCACGCATTGTAGCTCCCGTCGAACTCAAGCGTCCACTGGTCCGCGACGCTGAACGAGAAACCGAAGAACGGGGTGGCGAAAGCCCCCATAATCATGTTCCACTTCACGTCCCACTCGCGAGGACGACGGCTCGGAACATCTTTCGGGGTAGCCATAATGACCGTGTCGATCCAATGCGTCTGCGAGAGCTGTTCCAGAGAATCCAGCTCCCGGGCGCTCAACACCAGAGAATCCGCCGCAGAGCGAAGGGCAAGCAGCGAGTCGGCCGAGAGGCTGTCCACAGAGAGGCTATCGACAGAAAGACTGTCCACTGAGAGGCTGTCCGAACGCAAACTGTCCGCCCCGGTCGGGGCCGCAGAGGCCGCAGCCCCGAGGCTGTCGGACCCGGCCGCCGTCAACGGCCGTTGTTGTGCTCCGGGAAAAGCATACGCGCGGGAGAGAGCTCCCGGAAACCCAAAAACACTCCATAGTGCCGCACTAGACAGCAATACGGTAAGTAATCGTTTTTTCATAAGAAATAGTTTGGTATGTTGTTAATAGTTAAGTCTGATCCGGGCAGGCCGACAAAAAGAACCGCACCCCGGGAAAAAACACCGGTAGCAGGCCCCTCTCAACGGCCGAAGCCGGAACCGCAGCCGCGGCAAAACAGTATTTACGCGGATGGGATGCCCAGAGCCGAGCGCCCCCGCATATCCTGAATCGATAATCGATACATCCTTTAAGTAGAATCTCTTCATATAGTAGTCTTTTACCGGCTGCCCGGAGAGATTCCGTTTCTTGGTAAGAAAGAGAAAAAGAAAAATTGAACAAAAAAACGCACTGTGTAACAGCGCGTTGAAAACGAAATCCTTTGAACGGGCATGGTTTTTACCCGCAGGGAATGATGAATTTTTTTCCGTTTTTTTTGCAGAATAGCTTGATATTATTACTTTTGCACCCAAATAGGTATCCTAGAGCGAGCCGTTTCTTCCACTTTCTCTTTCTTACCAAGAAACGGAATTTTTCGAAGTATTCCCGAGAGCTTCCGTCTTAGTCCCGAATCCGTTTCTTTTTTGCGGGAAACAGCTCTGGTTTTGTGTTCCGTAGCCCCCTCATTTTTCATGGCAGAAGAGCCCCGGCGTCCGGCGTTTCTCGAACGGGGAACGACGAGCGTATTTCTTGCACGCCGCGCAGGCGGCACACGCAGCATCCGGTTCACCATATCCTCCACCTCGCGGTCCACGCGGCTGACGGAGATACGCGACAGGTAGATCTGTGTGGTCGCGATACTCGTATGTCCCAGGCACTGGCCGATCAGCTCCACGCTCTTGCCCGCTTCGAGCATCAGCGTAGCCCACGTATGGCGCATCACGTAGGTCGTAAGCGGAAGCGCAATGTCGGCACCCAGACCGATGCGTTTGGCTTGCGCGTTGATGCGCCGCAGCGCAGACTCCTCGCTCAGCGCACGACGGGTCGCGCTGCGGCCCTCGTGCAGGAACGGGAACACCCACGCCGTGTCGCCGCGCCGGTAGCGCTCCATGATCCGAGCCGCCTCGGGCGTAACCTCCACGTCGATCGGGCAGTGCGTCTTGCTGCGCAGATAGAAGATATGACCGTCCGGGCTGACCATGTCCCACTTTAGGTTGTAAACGTCCTGAAAGACCATGCCTCGCTCGTAGAGGATGAACAGAAGAACGTCCAGCGTACATTGCAGGTGCGCAGGAAGGCTCTTGCGAAGCGATGGATGCGTAAGACGACGCACCTCGCATTCGTTAAGGGCACGCTTGGCGGGACGTACCCCCTTAGTACGGATGCCGGAAAAGGGGCTCTGACCACCTTCCCAGCGAAGGTGCCGCAGCACCAGAAGATGACGGCACATCGCACGCAGCGTCCGAAGGTAGAAATCGACCGTCTGCGGCTTGTCGACATGACACGCCTGAAGCCACTCCACGAAGCCCCCGACCCACCCCGGCGTGACCTCCTGCAGCCGGAACGACGCGGCCTCATCACCCAGATAGCCCGCAGTCTTGTGCAGGACGGCGCGGTAGTTGGCTGCCGTGCGACGGCAGCCTTGGCGGGTCTTCTGCTCGATGACGGACCCCAAGCCCGCAATCAGTAAAGTCGAGCCGGTCTTCTCGCCGGGCTCTTTTCCGTTTTTCATAAGTTACAATCCTAATATTAAATACATTTTTCCATTTTCAGAATTCGAAGTAACGCAAAACGGAAAGACTTTATAGACGATAATCCGGATTTTTCAGACTATACAGCCGGCGCTGAAATGCCGCAGCACCAGAAAAGGCATACAACCGGCTGTCCGGAGCTCACATGAAAAAACAAGTGGGCAGACCTCCTGAAAAACGGCAGAGGATAGGCCCTCGAAAAATATTGCGCAGCAAAAAAGATAAAAAAACGTGTCCGGGGCAGGGGCTGGGGCGGAAAAGAGGGAATGCCGCCCACGACGAACGGCTCGCTGCCGCAGGGGCTGCATGCCGGGCGTATGCGCCTCCCGACCCGGCTCCCGCACACAAAACGGGAGCATGCATCAGCCCCCCCCACGGCAAAGATAAGAAGCGGACGCAAAAGAACAAGCGGCACTCCCTTGTTAGGCCGCAGGCGCCTGCATACGACCATACGGCGAGCCCCCCCCTGAAGCCGCTCCAGCAGGCTGTAGACCCGGGCGCCGCCGCATGTCGGCCCTCGCCGGCTGCGGCAGCGCCGGCTACAACGGGGGGGGGCAGTGCAGTCGCACGCAGGCTGTCGTGTGCAAGTTGTACACCGGCAAAGATTATCGGGCAGATTCCCATGTTTCGGTCGCTTCCTGATGGCAAGCTCACAAAATCCGATCCGCACAGATTTCCGGACGGCAATTTTTATTCCGCGGCCCCGGGGATGATTTTCGATACCGCCCGAAAAAAGCATTCCGCACGGCAGCATATCCCGCCGCAATCGGCAGGAGAGGATGAAAAGCAATCAGCAATTTTTACGGGAATTTCCTTACCGAACCTTTATCCGGACAATAGGCTGTTGCCGCACCTCGTCGAGCGGCAGGGCGCGGTATTTTACCTTCGCAAAATCGATCGACTGCAAATCGAAACAGCGGATCGCACTGTCGTGCATCGTGCGGTAGTAGATGCGCCGATTCGTAATGTCGGTGGCCGAAGTCCATTGCGTGGCGCTCGGAATGTCCGCCGGGACCTTGCCTGCGGCGAACTCGACGCCGACCGGTATGTCGAAATTATTGAGTATCTGAAAACTTTGCAGCACGGTGGCTTCGGCTTCGGCCTGCTGCGGAGCCGTCGTCTGGTAGAATGCCGCACGGACGAACCGCGAAGGAGGCGTGACATCGCCCGGAATACCCAGCATCCCGCTTCCTGCCCCGAAAGCCGCCAGTCCGATGCCGCCCATATCATGATCCGGAGCCGAACCCGCATAGAGATTGACGTAGTTGTTCAGGTTGGTGAGCTGCCAGTCGAACCCGGGCGAGTTGGTCAGCACACCCAGTTTGTTTTCATAAAAAACCGGCTTCCCGCCGATGAACTCCAGCACGACCTGACGCCCCGAACGATCGGCGAAGCGCCAGTGAACCGTCGAGGCCCGCGGGTCGATATTGATTACGCGGATGCGGCCGATCAGCTCCTCCACCTCCCCGACATCGCGGCAGGTGCTCAGCACCAGCGGCACGAGCTGCAGGTCGGCGACGCTCGAACTCTTCAGCGCCAGATCGTAGTCTTCGTATCTGCCGTAATTGGGAAAATAGAACAGTCCGGCCGAAAGCCCGGCCTCGTTGAGTCCCTCGGCCACGAACTCCTGCTGCTCGACCGCCAAGCCGACATAGCCGTACTGCGCCGTGAAGACCATGCCGTCGCTCCCGCCCGGAACGAACGACTGCTGGCGATAACCCCGGGGAACGACCACATACTGGCTGCGAAGGTCGCTGCCGCCCCATTCGATCGTGCGTGCCACGACGCAGGCGCCGTCGCCGGACGTCAGCGTGATGCCCGTACAGGCGGTTACGGATTCGGCCCCGAATCCGACGGCGGATAAAGCCGTCAGGAGAATCAAACTCTTTTTCATGGTTGTATTATGTTTGAGAGCAAAGAAAGCAAAAAATCCGACGCACTCCTATATCGGCCTGCAAAAAAGACTTCATTGACCTAATAACAATCCGGATTATACTTTTTTAATAAAAGCTCTTCCTATGCTGTAAATTTACGAGGCACTCTATCGAAATACGAGTTGATGGCTGTATAGCTCGGAGAGAAGAAGCCTATGGAATAAAAAGGCGTATAGTGCTACGCCACACGGCCCATAAATTGCAGGTAATGCGCGTAATAAATGGTGTCGGGAATACGTTTTATCTAAGAAAAGTTGCTAACTTTGCAATATGGATATTCGGAATCATCTCGTGGACAAACTGATCGAGGCTGGGGCGTTCTGGTCGTATGACCAAGCCTCCGTCCGGGATTCCATATCGGACAACCAACTGATCGAAGCGGTACTCGTCAAATTGGATATAGAGGATATCGACCTGCTTTTCAAATTATTCCCCAATAGTAAAATCAAGAGCGTCTGGCTGAAGACGATGGTCGTTCAGGGAGATTATTATTACTCGCTGAACCGCTTTTACGCATGGTATTATTTCCATGTCCGTTATCCTGACCGTTACCTGAAATCAATGCTTACGCGCCATTTATCACGACTGACGGCATGAAAGGAATCGCACGACATACCGAAGCGCTTATCGAACCGGCCTCACGGCTCGACTGCCTGAAAGGCTGGGTGTTGGTCGGAGGAACGGCCCTTGCCATCCAACTTGGCCACAGGCTGAGTGAGGATTTGGATTTCATGCGCTGGCAGACCCGCAGGGACGAGCGGATGGATGTGGATTGGCCGACGATTCGCAAACAGCTGGAAACAGTGGGCAAAGTGGAGTCGATGGATATTCTCGACCATAACCATGTAGAATTTGTCGTCGCGGGCGTGAAGTTCTCCTTCTATGCACGGGAGAGCAAAGCCCCGGAAATGACCTTGATTCCCTTTATGAACAACATCGTTTTGGCGGATGCCGCATCCATTGCCGTAATGAAAATGGAAGTGATGCTACGGCGCAGCAAGTTCCGGGACTACTACGATCTTTACTGCATTTTCCGCGAAGACCCCGATGTGATGAAGTACGTCAAAAGGGCCGGCAATTATTCAAACCATATGCTCAAAAGCAAACATATTCTCACCATGCTGACCGATTACAGGCGTTTCGGTGAGGATCGCAATTTCAGCCAGCTGGAACCCGCATATTCCATCGGTGCGGAAGAGATTGAAACGTATATCAAAAGATTGTTGCAAAAGCCGGAGTAATCTCTGCTTCCAAAAACGCTATAATAAAATCGCCCCGAACTCTGTGTCGGGGCGATTTCTATTTTTCGGAATGCTCTGCTTGTATCAAGTAAAACGTCATACAGGTGCAGGAACAAAACTGCCGCCCATCAGTCGAGGGTCTGCACGCCGCCGCCGTTGACAAAGAGCACCTGACCGCTGACCCACTCGGAAACCGGCGCGGCGAAGTAGAGCACGGCACCCGCGATGTCGGCGGGCTCGCCGAGCTGGTGAATCGGCGTGTGGGCCAGCATGCGGCTCTCGATCTCGGGCGTCAGCACCGT
>ENA-OZFL01000005-OZFL01000005.1-human-gut-metagenome-genome-assembly--contig:-NODE-5-length-136650-cov-20.660954_pt1 | contig 136650 bp, 82 predicted proteins | sample MGYA00245108_ERZ653641 | MGnify/ENA primary metagenome ERZ653641 (study PRJEB26926, sample SAMN06165058) | human gut metagenome | biome: ENVO:00009003; feature: ENVO:2100002; material: ENVO:00002003... | reverse complement strand
TGTGTAGCCCCGGACGTAAGGGCCGTGCTGATTTGACGTCATCCCCACCTTCCTCTCGGCTTACACCGGCAGTCCCGCCAGAGTGCCCAGCTTGACCTGATGGCAACTAACGGTAGGGGTTGCGCTCGTTATGGGACTTAACCCGACACCTCACGGCACGAGCTGACGACAACCATGCAGCACCTAGTTTCCTGCCCCGAAGGGAAATCCTGTTTCCAGAATCGTCAGTAACTTTCAAGCCCGGGTAAGGTTCCTCGCGTATCATCGAATTAAACCACATGTTCCTCCGCTTGTGCGGGCCCCCGTCAATTCCTTTGAGTTTCATTCTTGCGAACGTACTCCCCAGGTGGATAACTTATCGCTTTCGCTTAGTCACCGACTGTGTATCGCCGACAACGAGTTATCATCGTTTACTGCGTGGACTACCAGGGTATCTAATCCTGTTTGCTCCCCACGCTTTCGTGCCTCAACGTCAGATATAGTTTGGTAAGCTGCCTTCGCAATCGGTGTTCTGTATGATCTCTAAGCATTTCACCGCTACACCATACATTCCGCCTACCGCAACTACTCTCTAGTCCAACAGTATTAGAGGCAGTTCCGGAGTTAAGCCCCGGGATTTCACCTCTAACTTATCAAACCGCCTACGCACCCTTTAAACCCAATAAATCCGGATAACGCTTGAATCCTCCGTATTACCGCGGCTGCTGGCACGGAGTTAGCCGATCCTTATTCGTACGATACTTTCAGTCACCTACACGTAGGTGAGTTTACCCTCGTACAAAAGCAGTTTACAACTCATAGAGCCGTCTTCCTGCACGCGGCATGGCTGGTTCAGACTTGCGTCCATTGACCAATATTCCTCACTGCTGCCTCCCGTAGGAGTCTGGTCCGTGTCTCAGTACCAGTGTGGGGGGTTAACCTCTCAGTCCCCCTATGTATCGTTGCCTTGGTGAGCCGTTACCTCACCAACTAGCTAATACAACGCATGTCCATCTATAACCACCGGAGTTTTCAACCCGGAGAGATGCCTCTCCGAATATTATGGGGAATTAGTACCAATTTCTCAGTGTTATGCCCCTGTTATAGGTAGGTTACATACGCGTTACGCACCCGTGCGCCGGTCGCCGGCAATTGAAGCAAGCTTCAATCCCGATGCCCCTCGACTTGCATGTGTTAGGCCTGCCGCTAGCGTTCATCCTGAGCCAGGATCAAACTCTCCATTGTATAAAATTATAAATGTTTTGTTAGAGTCCTGACTATTCGTTTATCCTTTATAAAAGGAAATTGACAGATAAATACTACATTTCTTTTCTCTCAAAATATAACCAGTAATTCAAAGAACCAGTTTGAAAAAATCGCATTTTACAATGCGAAAGGACTGCAAAGATAGAGTAACTTTTTGAATCCTGCAAATCTTTTTTCAAAAATCTTTTTAAGAACTTCGCGTCTCGGGAAATCGGGCTTACACAGAGCTTTGAGCTCCTTTATTGTAAACTTTCAGCCTTCGTAAGAACAACCGTTTTTCTCAAACGCGGATGCAAAGGTAGCGACTTTTTTCGAACCTGCAAATATTTTCGCATATTTTTTGCATAAAAGTTAAAATTTCTTCAAATCTGAGGTATACACCTATATTTTATTAAAGAAGAATTAGTCGGCCCGCCCTTATGAAGCCCGGGCCGCACATCGCCGCAACCGGGAAGCCGACCTGCGGGGCCGGGGACTGCCACGGAATGGGCCGCAGCGAGTAAATTCGGGTCGAGTCCTGCAAAACTGAGATTTTTTACTATTTTTGCGTCAGATTATCCGACCGATATGAATTTCAGAAAAATATCACTGCTCGTGCTGATCCTGCTCATCGCGGATCAGGCACTCAAGATCTGGGTCAAGACCCACATGCACCTCGACGAATCGATCGTCGTCTTCCCGGACTGGTTCCAATTGCGCTTCATCGAGAACAACGGCGCGGCCTTCGGGATGCACATCGCCACCAAAGGCGGGTTCGACTGGGGGAAACTCCTGCTCGGGATTTTCCGGATCGTGATGGTCGGGGTCATCGGCTGGCTGATGCACCACCTCCTCAACAAACGCAAAGACACCCCCAAGGGAGTCATCGTCGGCCTGGCGCTGGTCATGGCGGGAGCGCTCGGCAACATCATCGACAGCGCGTTCTACGGGCTGCTCTTCTCGGAGTCGACGCCCTATACGGTCGCACATTTCGGCGGACACTACGCCGGGTTCATGATGGGCAAGGTCGTCGACATGTTCTATTTCCCGCTCTTCCAGTGGAACGGCGTACCGCGGTTCCTGAACTTCCTGGTGGACAGCAACAACTACTTTTTCGGGGCCATCTTCAACCTGGCCGATGCCTATATCTCCGTCGCCGTCATCTATCTGCTTCTGTTTCAATACAAATTCCTGAGCAAGTAGATTTTTTTCGTAAAAATAGTTGGTGAATGAGAAAAAAGTATTACTTTTGCACACCACAATTTCCAAAAGCCCAGGTGGCGGAATAGGTAGACGCGCACGTTTCAGGTGCGTGTGCCGCAAGGCGTGCAGGTTCGATTCCTGTCCTGGGCACTTGGTTAAGCCTCGTAATCTTTGATTACGGGGCTTTTTTAGTTTTCAGTATAACCGTCCTCCACACCCATGCAAGGGCACTGCCCGGGATCGGACACGGGACAAAACAGCGATTCCGCACCGAACGCCCCCGCACCCCGCAATACATACCCGACCGGTCGAAGCTATTCCTCGCCCACCCCCTCAATCGCGATCTCGAAAGGCGAAGCGGCGCCCGCATGGTAGATAAACAACTTCCGGAAGAACACTCCATCCCGTTCGGCTTCATAGGTCACTTCGATCCGCGACCGCCGGCCGGGCAGCAGGGGCGCCTTGTCCCAGACAGCCGAAGTGCATTCGCAGGTGGTCATTACTTTGGTGATTACGACAGGGCACGAACTGACGTTGGTGAAGCGGAAGACGACTTTTTTCTTATGCCCCACCCTTATCCGCCCCAGGTCTGCAACCCGGGATTCGAACCGGAAAAGCGTATCGCTGCCGGCAAGGCCGGCGTGTTCCCGATCCGTACCGATCAGTGCCGGAGTGGGTAGCAGCCCGTCGGCCGCCCCCTCTCCGCCATTTGCCACGAAGCACATGATTCCCGCGGCCACAACCACGACCACGGCTACGGCTACGGACATCGGCACCACGACCGCACTGAATACCTGGCTATTTTTTTTATCCATCTTCGACAGAGCCCCATTTTATTGATGAACGAAACCACAGGACAGCTTCAATATCGGGTCATAGAGAAGCTACAATTTTTCCAGCAGCGCCCGAAGGAAATTTTCAGTTTGCTGCGATGTTTCTTTAAATGCGGTAAAGAAACCCTCGCATCTCATATCTTGTGTAAGGATAAAGAAATAGGGATTGTTGACATCTTCTATCGGAATTCCGAGTCGGTCAACGCTATACAGCCCGCAGGAGACTTCATACGTGTTCCTGAGTATCCTCAAGTCCCTTGCATTGTGATAATCGCACAGTATGATCAGCCCCATTTGGGCACGGTCATCGAGGATCGACTTCAACAGCTTGAAGTGCATCGCAATACAGGGCAGGCAATTCATTCTGCTGAAACGATAGACCAGCGTTCTGCCATGCGCGGACACGACCTCCGACAAAGGTGACTTTTTGCCCTCCGCGTCAGTCAGCACCGTCGTGGGGGAAAGGCAAAACCCTTCCGAGGAGAGCTCATAGGGCCTGCAAAAAGCCATATTCTCGAATGCGGTCTGAATTACCGCCATTCTGTTCAACTGCTTCGAATAGGCGATATATGTTTTTGCCATGACACAGGCCGTGAACCCGAAAAGGAGCACCAAACCCACTGAAAGCAGGAGGATATGCGGCTTCTGTTTGGGCATGGCTATTCCTCCTGTTTTATGTCGAATACGAACAATACAGGGTTATCGTTCTCGGACAGTTTATCCAGCAATCCGTACAACTCTTTTTCAAACCCGGTTTTTGGTATCCTCTCCGTCATGGATTCATAACTGGGGCCGAGCATATTTGCGTCGATCCAGCATATTAACTTGTTGCCGATCACACGGTCTATGCAGAAGGAGAATTTATCCGAAAAATTACTATCGATAGCATATTCATAGATCGACATTTTATCGTCCTCCTTGTCATATAAGAAATAATAATCCTTTTCACCCGTAAAGGTCACCTCCGCAAAAATATACCGTTCCGATTGCTGAATCCGGTTTATCCCCAATACGGCATTCCGCCCCCGGTTATCCTCGAAAACTTTTTCCGGACGTCCCGAAGTGTATTTGGCTTTGGGGTCTTTGAACTCCATACGGTATTGCACACAGACACTGTCTTTGGAAACCTTATAGATATGATCGTCTCCCGAATAAATCACCAGGGCTTCGTTTCCTGCTATTCCGTATTGGGGGCCGTTTATTCCCAGAGCATAGGGATCTTTTTTAAAAGGCAGATATTTGGAATAGCCATCCCCATCCCGAGCGTTCGAAAAAAGCCGGTATTTACCAACCACAGAATTACTCCAATCGTTCATATAATAAGTAATATCCCCAATGGCAAATAATTCTGTACACCAGATTTGTTTAAATAAATCATAATTATCCGAAACTGGTTGTAAGGTCAGACGGTCATAGAATATCTGTTTTCCTGCAAAATGGTCTATTACAATAATACTACGATCTGTAACCGTCATAAAGGATAGATTGGTATACTCACCCGGGCCGCGCCCGTGCTTATGGATTTTTCCGGCATAACTCCCGTCCGGATTGAAAACATAGACCGACTGCGACATATGATCCATGATATAAAACTTTCCGTCCACGATTTCCAATTTATCGATATTGGATATTAGGCACTCGTCTTTCGTCGCAAGGGGAATGACCCGGAAGGTGGTATCGAGAATTTTATCGAAATCAATCTCCGTCACACTTTCCCTCGAATCGAAAACAATGCTTTTTATATTGTCGGGAATTTCCTCCTCATTCGAACAGGCAGTCATTGAAAATTGTCCAATCAAGCAAACAATGATAAAATTAAAATATTTCATAATCATATTTTTTACTCCCTACCACTTAGCCTATGTAGTAGGGAGGAAATAAATTAATATGTCATCTGGCACGAATAGACAGTGCACCCGGAACCTTTTTTAGGACAAGTCTCAATAATCCCAGTCACTTTTACAGACGTCCACCCTAAACTTCCAGATAACTTTTCATTTGAATAAGATACCTCTCCGTTTACACCTACATTACGATACATGACGCATGATTGAGGTTGCCCCAATAAGTGCTCATAATGATATATCGAGCCGTCTCCTTCATTGTTACTTGTCTCTTCATTTTCATTCTTCGTCAAAGCTTCGATATTGACAGACAACAGTGCCTGGGTAGTTTTATTGTAAGTGATAAAACCCAGCACCAAGGCGAAAGTCAGAAATGCAGCACAGAGTATAAAAATAAATTTTTTCATGTTTTTGTTTTTTAAATTCTCGATTGATACCTGCGATCCGGCAACGCTCCGTCGGCGTTATTTCCGAATCCAGTTTGTCGCCCGTCAGGCCGGGCCAGCCTACTAAACAGTGGGAAGGCAATAGTCTTCGGTCTATATCCGTTATCTTACATAAATAAACAGCACCTCCTTTCTTTTTGAAGGGAGCCCGGGGCGGAGATCGCTGCGCATGAATTTGCACGATTCGGCAGCGACCCCGCCCTTTTCGTTCCCTGAATCTCAGTTTGCCGGCACGGCACGGCTACCACCATATTTGTTCGTCGTTCTCGTACGTAAAAATACGTTCCTCCTTGCCCTTGGTATGGTTCCTCAAAAGCAACAGGGCATTCCCGGGGACATTGTCGTAGTGTAAAACATGCGTCCGATCCCCGATGCGCCTGCCGAGGGATACGAACCGGCCATCGCGGCAATAGAACAACTCGTAAAGCTCGTCCGCCTGTATGAAGTTGTCGTCATTGCGCGGCAGGAACATCACGCTACCCAGGGTCTGAGGCCGGTCGAAAGCCATGCCGCCCCAGCAGCGGGATTCCTGCGGGGCATTGAAATAGGTGAGCGGATCCCCGTCGAATAATTTGTATTTGTCGTCGCCCGAATTCCCGTAGCTGCCTTCGGTTCCGATTATCTCCCCGACGAGCTTTTCCCCCGACGGGGCATAGAACCCGACCTCGGCCATATTCACGAATGCACCGCTCGGGGAGAGATAACGTATATACCGGAAGGTTATGCTGTCCCCCAGTTGCGCGTAATACGGCCTGGCTTCCGGCACCTCGGGCGTAACGTAGACAGTCCGGGCATCCCGGAAATCGGGACTGTCCGCAACCTGGAACCGGCCGTTTTTCACCCGGTTGAGGATAAACTCCAGCTCAAAGAAAACCGGGTATTTCCGCTTCAGTGTGACGGAAACCTCGGCCCCGTCGGGTTTACACACCGCCACCCCGCCCTCTTTCGAGACCGTAAACGGATCCGTTGCCGGAAGGAGGAGCCCCCGGTCATAATACATGACCATATAGGCGCAGCCCTTTTCGACATGATCGAACGCAACCCGCCCGCGCTTTATCCGGCTCCAGGCGACAGGCACCCAGTTCCGGTTGTCGAAAACGACCAGGTAGGCGAATTTCTTTTTGGCCGCGATCGGGATCGTCAGTTTCATGGCAAGGTCGATGCCGTCGAAATACGATTCCGAAACGTCCTTTATGAAGGGGGATCGGAAGGCCGGCGGAATTCCCTCCGCCAGGGCTCCCCTTTGGTTGGGCAGGCTCTGGGGCTGGAAACTGAACATCTTGCGGTAAACCTTCCCGACACGCTCCTGCGGCCGGGATTCGAAATGCTTGCCGAATTCCGGGTCGCTCATCCCGAAAGAGTAGAGCACGCTATCGACCCGCAGCGAATTCCAGCTGTGCGACTGGCTCCGGTTGGCCCACTGGATAATGTAGTCGTAATTTACAGGCAGCCCGACGCTCCTCAGCGCATACCACATCAGGCTCGTGATCTCGGGGCATGCACCGCCTGCCGCCCGCAGGTAATCCGACGGCCTCAATGCCATCCTCATGACCGATTCGTCGATGACCTCGTAATCCATCCTGCGCAGACTGTCCTGGATCGTCCTGGCCGCAATGTAACGATCCGCCCCGGCCTGCTGCAGGGGGCGGATTATTTCAGCGAGGAAATCCCTGTAATGAGGCATCCAGTCCTCCGCCAGTTCGTTCTCGATCCGGTAAGGCAGGACATATTCACAGAAATCGCCGAACGACAGCCCCTTTGTCCACGGGTAGTCCAGCGTCGCAAAAGCATTGTCGATATGCCGGATCAAAAAATCGCGGCTGAGTTCTGAAAGGTCGAATGCCGGATGTACGTTCGTAAAATCGGGATTATAATTCTTCGCCCGGCCCCTCAGCACCTGCCTGGGGATATCCTTATCACAGAAAAGGGAATCATAATCGCATTTGAAATCCTCCAGTCCCTTTCCCGCATAGCCGTAATGGAGCGGAAGGTTCTCGATCAGGAACCGGGCCGCCCGGTATTTCAGCGAATCGGCCTTGTCCGTGCTGTAATGTTGCAGAACCGCTTCCAGTTCCGGACGGTTTTCGCCCGCAAGTTCCAAAGCCGCCTCCAGCCGGGATTCACAACCGGCGCATATCCATGCCAAACCGAACGATAAGATCAGCCTGACGGCAGTACGGTCAAAATTTTTCATAATCGAAACACTTTTACATCTATTCTTCCCTTCCAGTTACTATCCACCCCGGATGGGGGGGGGCACCCACGCAACCCATCCCGGATTTTATTTATCCAGTCAACGATTGCCATGTTTTTCAATACGGCAATCGGCGAAGCTGTTATCATAACAAGATTGATCAAGCGGGGTGATATCTTCTGTGAAGTTACTTTTTAAAACATCAAAAACAAAATATTTTTACATTATTTTGAACCAATATTAATATTTTTGTTTTATTTTGTAGTGGATAATCAAATATCTTGATTAACTATATAATGATTGCGTCTTTATTTTGTGTTCTTAAAATAAAATTATATGGCCAAATTCTGCTATTTGATGACCGGAATCATCATCATCCCGCTGTGGTGCGCCTCGTGCAATGACAATAATCCCAGGAAAGAAATCCAGAAGATCGTAAAGGAATGGATCGGGAAAACGGTACTGCTGCCGCAGGATATACAACCGACTTCGTATTCCTGCGACACGGTTTACGACCCCGCGAAATCGAAAAAACCATTCAGGATACTGAATTTCACCGATTCGATAGGCTGCACCTCCTGCAAGCTGAAATTGTTGACCTGGAACGCTTATGTGAGGGAAATCGACACGACGCTGGCCGACAAGGTCGATTTCCTGTTCTATTTCCACCCGCAGAACGAGCGGGAACTCGGGTTGATATTACGAGCCGACGGGTTCGAACTGCCGTTTTATATCGACCGTAAAAATGAAATCGACAGGCTGAATGGCTTTCCGAAGAACCAGGCCTGCCAATGTTTTCTCCTCGACAGCACCAACAAGATTCTATTGGTCGGCAACCCGACGCATAAGCCGCGGCTTTGGGAGCTGTATAAGGAGATAATATCCGGGAAGAAGGCGGACAAAGTTCCCACGACCGACATCCGTATCGCCCGACCGGAAATCGAGGTTCCGGATTTGAGGATCGGCAGCACGGCACAGGCGGCCTTCGTCCTGGAAAACACGGGGAACAAACCGCTGGTAATAACCCACATCGACGCCTCCTGCGGGTGTACGAAACCGTCATGGAACCGGAGCCCCGTCATGCCCGGAGAGAAATCAGAAATCAAAGTGGAGATAATCCCCGACAAGGCCGGGGCTTTCGACAAAACATTGCGGGTCTTCTGCAATACGGCCGCCGGCAGCACTTCGCTGAAGATCATCGGTATGGTAGAGGAATAATTATCGGGAAAAACGAGGGCGGAGAATTGCCTCGGGAAAAGACACGTTTTCTCCGCCCGGCCGCCAAATCCCGGAAAAGGAAAGGAGGTTGTGCAAAAATAGTCAATTGATCCCAAACCCCAAGCGGGTTAGCCGTTGTTGAAAGGATAGACACAACGCATCGAGTAAACTGTGAACGAACAGAAAAAGAAAAACGCTATGAAAAAGAAAATTACGTTCGGCTTGGTGGCATTCGCCATGGTGGCAGCCTCGGCCGTATTTATGAAGAGCATTGCCAAGGACGACCTGTCCGCAATGATCCAGGCCAATGTGGATGCATTGGCAGAGTTTGAGTGGAATGGACAATCATGGAACGAAAACTCCGATCATTGGTTTGGTGAACGTTGGCTACCTTCGCTGAAAGAGTGCGTTACAACCAATTGGTTGGGTAAACCTTTTTACGGGAAACAGGTAGTCTGTGAAATTGGGGCTGGAAATTGCTTCAATGGCACCGATTGTACAAACTCATAATTAATTCAGTAACGGTTGGTGTATTTATCAGCTTTGGTTGTAATTGCATCAACCGTTACATGCTACCAATCTATAATATACTATCTAACTAATAAATTTTATAAATGAAACAATTAACCGCAGCTGTTTTAGCCTCCATCCTGTTCTGTGCTTGCGACACCCAGCCACAAAGCAATAGCATGGCATTAGAACTGTCCGACACGAAAATTATTAAAATCACCTACGACACTCCGCACCCGATTCGGGCCGATAATGCCAGAATTATCGGCATGGATGAAATGCTCGATAGGGTCAAATCAATCGACTACATAAAACTGGATTCATCCGAGCCCGTCGGTGTAATCAACAAAATGATCGTAACAAAAGATAAAATATTCATACTGGATGCCTATGTTGCCCAACAGATCTTCGTATTTAGTAAAATGGGCAAGCTGTTATACCGTATCAAAAATAAAGGCCGGGGGCCGAAAGAATATCAGAGCATCAGAGATATGCAGGTCGACACCATCCGGAATGAAATACTTGTAAATGACGCGTTGGCTCGCTCCTATCTTTATTTCTCCACCGATGACGGAGCGTTTCTCCGTAAGGAAACGGGAGTGGCGAACTGTTATCTGGCGCATATCGACAGTTTGTATATAAATTATCAAGCCCCAGAACAGGATTTTAACGACAATGAGAATTGGGCGATTCTCGTTTCCGACAAAGACTCCATTCTCTACAAGGGCTTCGAGCCTACACCGCTTCAAAATGATAATTTTATTAACAATAGCTTTACTTATGACTGCGATGGAAAGCTTTTGTTTACTCCAGTCTACTCCGATACTGTTTACCAATTTATGTCTATATCCATAGTATCACCTAAATATGTGATCCACCAAAAGAAGAGCATATGGAATCTTTATAACCAAAAAATACCCCCTCTGGAAGTAGATAAGTTAATCAAACAGAACAACTACACAAGATATGCGGGTAAATTTCTTGATGGGGGAAATTATGCTTCTTTTGAAATAGCCCACAAATGGGAGGAATATATTACCCCCAGACCTTATTTTTGGGATAAAAGAACCGACATAGTGTTTGCATGGGACACTGCCAATGTGGATGAAGATGCGATTGTCCATGAAATTATCCGACAACCGATAGCCGTCTACGGCGATACGTTTTTCGGCACCTGTTCGCCGCAAATCCCCGAAGAATACAGGAAAAACCTGAGCCCTAAGATCAAAAGCCTGCTGGAGTGTTCGAAGGAGAGCGACAACCCGATCGTGGTTGCGTATACGTTGAAATAATCGTAAAAACACCCAAGCAGAAGACCAAATAAGAAAGCATATGAAGCAACTAACAGCCACAATTATAGCCGCCCTATTCTGCGCCGCCTGCGGAACCACGCAACTAAAAAACAGCCCGGCATTGGAACTGTCTGATGTAGACTCAATTCATATCATGCCCGGCACTCCGCACCTGATCCGGGCCGACAATGCCAAAATCATCAGCACGGCTGAGTTGCTCAATATGGTCGGACAGGTCGATTACTTAAAGTTGGATTCATCCGAACCCATCGGTGAAATCTCAAAAATGGTCGTAACCAGAGACAAAATTTTTATACTGGATGCTCACATTGCACAGCAAATCTTTGTATTTAACAAAACCGGTAAGTTATTATTCCGTATCAAAAATAAAGGCCGGGGGCCGAAGGAATACATTAGTATCTGGGATATGCAGGTCGACACAATTCGGAATGAAATCCTGTTGAACGACGCCCTTGCGCGGTCGTATCTCTATTTTTCCGCCGATGACGGACAGTTTATCCGCAGGGAAAAAGGCATTGCAAATTGTTATGTAGCACGTATCGACAGCCTATACGTAAATCTCCAAAACAACGGACAAGATTTTAATGATGAGGAAAACTGGGCGATACTCATTACCGATAAAGATTCGGTAATCTATAAAGGGTTCGAATTTAAACCGATCCAGGAAGGCGATTATATAGTCAACAGTTTTTACAGGGATAATGACGGAAGCCTACTATATACTCCGGTCTACTCCGATACCATTTACCAGTTCACGTCCCCGGCAACTGCCTATGCGAAATATGTGATATGCCAGGAGAAAAGCATATGGAAACTTTATAATGAAAAATTAACGGCGTTGGAAATACGTCAGCGGATTAAAGAAAACAATTACACGAGAAGTGGTACCGATTTTATTGCGACGGGAACCCATGTGTTCTTTACTCTCGATAGTAAGTATAAAGAGTATGTTGGAGTGAAACCCCATTTTTGGGATAAACGGAATAATATCATTTACAAATGGGATGAAGGTATCCCGTCGCCAATACGAGATCTTATCGGCCATCCGAAGGCCGTTTACGGGAACACATTCGTCAGCATCTCCCCCACAGTAGGAATACCAAAAGAATACAGATACCTATTTAATCCCCGACTCAAAAAATTACTGGACAATTCGAACGAGGGCGATAACCCCATATTAGCTTTGTATACGCTGAAATAGCCGCAGAAACTCTTGGTTCCATATTATTAGAAAACCACATGAAACAACTAACCGCCATTATTTTAACCGCCTTGATCTGGGCATGCGGAGCCCAGCCACAAAACGACAGCAGGGCATTAGAACTGTCCGACACGAAAATTATTAAAATCACCCACGACACTCCGCACCCGATTCGGGCCGATAATGCCAGAATTATCGGCATGGATGAAATGCTCGATAGGGTCAAATCAATCGACTACATAAAACTGGATTCATCCGAGCCCGTCGGTGTAATAGACAAAATGATCGTTACAAACGATAAAATCTTCATAATGGATTCTTTTGCGGCTCAGCAAATTTTTGTATTCGACAAAACAGGCAAATTGTTGTTTCGCATCAAGAACAAAGGCCGGGGGCCCAAAGAATACATTAGTATCTGGGATATGCAAGTCGACACCATCCGGAATGAAATACTTGTAAATGACGCGCTGGCCCGCTCCTACCTTTATTATTCCACCGATGACGGGACATTCCTACGGCGGGAAAAGGGAATAGCGAACTGCTATTTGGCACGTATCGACAGCCTATCCATAAACCTTCAAATTCCCGGACAGGATTTCAACGACGACGAGAACTGGGCGATTCTCGTTTCCGACAAAGACTCCGTCCTTTACAAAGGATTCGCCCCGACACCTCTGCAAGACAACAATTTTGCAGTCAACAGTTTCACTTATGACTACGATGGAACCCTTCTCTATACTCCGGTCTATTCCGATACGGTTTACCAGTTCACCACCGCTTCCGTCGTAAAACCGGAATATGTGATCTGTCAGAAAAAGAGTGTATGGAGGCGTTATGACGAAAAATTATCTCCACAGGAAGTCAATGATCTAATTAAGGAAAACAATTATACAAGGTATGGCGGTAAATTCCTTGCTACGAAAAGCCATGCATCCTTTGAGATCGGCCATAAATGGAATAAATATATAGTCGCCAAACCCTATTTCTGGGATAAGAAAACAGATGCCGTTTATGTATGGGATACTACGCAAGGTGCGGATACAAGTTTGGTCATTCGCGATATTATCCAGCAGCCGATAGCCGTCTACGGCGATACGTTTTTCGGCACCTGTTCGCCGCAAATCCCCGAAGAATACAGGAAAAACCTGAGCCCCAAGATCAAAAACCTGCTGGAGTGTTCGAAGGAGAGCGACAACCCGATCGTAGTCGCGTATAGGTTGGAATGACTATAGCAACAACTATATTTCTTATGACACGACAATTAAAAAAGGTTACACGATAATAATTAAGAAAATATTTGTCAAATAATATTATTCTGCTTAAATTTGATAACCGACACCCACTTTATATAGTAAATAAATTAATGAAATCATCTCTCCAATTTAAACAAACAGCCCATGTTTGCCACCCTTTGCATACCTGTTGCCGAAACCATCGTCCGAGATAACGATCCGTCAGCAAGTCGCTGGAAACAGTTATTCACACTTCGAACTTGAATACTCCGCCCCGCGACACTGCGGAGCGTCGTTCCCACTCCTTCCCGGGACAGTGACATATGCCCCCTGAAATTCCGCAACTCGATCCATCTCCTAACACCAAAACAAGCCTATGATACCGGAGATCATACGAAAGATATTAATCGTCGTCGCAGGAACCATACTCCCCGCAGCGGCACGGTCGCAGAGTTCGGCAATTGCGCCACAGGAATCGCAGCAGATACAACTCCGCCTGACGCTCGACAAGGCGATCTATTCGGCGCAAAACCATTCGATCGCCGCGATGGTCGCCAAATATACGTTTCTCTCCTCGTACTGGTCGTTCCGTTCCTACCAGGCAAGCCGGCTTCCGTCGCTCAACCTGAGCGGCGAGGTGCTGAGTTTCGACCGTTCGCTGCGCCTGTTGCAGGATTACGACACCGGGGAGATGCGTTATCTGGAGAACTACAACCTGCAAAACACACTGGGACTCGCCATCCAGCAGAATATCACCCTGACGGGCGGCACCCTCAGGCTTTACTCGTCGCTCAACCGCCTCGACCAGTTCGCCCCCAAGGAGTCTAAATCCTATTATTCACAGCCCATCACGCTTTCCTACACCCAGCCGCTCTTTGCCTACAACAGTTTCAAATGGAATAAGAAGATCGCCCCGAAAGAGTACGAACTGGCCAAACGCACCTACATCGAAGCCATGGAGGACATTACGGTGCAGGCCGTGAGCTACTATTTCAGCTTGCTGCTGAGCAAAACCAGGCATACCATCGCCGTCAAGAACTACGGCAATACCAAATCCCTCTATTCCATAGCCGAAGAACGGCTCAAACTGGGGAGCATCACCAACGACGAGCTGCTCCAGTTGCAACTGCGCATGCTCAACGACAGCCTGGCGATCAACGACACGGCACTGGCAGTCCGCGAGCAGCGCATGAGGTTCAACTCTTACCTGCGTTACAGCGAGAACGTCGATATAGACCCGGTGCTCGACGAGCAAATCCCCGCCATCGAGATCGACTATGTGACCGTACTGGACAAGGCGCTGGAAAACTCGTCGTTCAATGCCGGCAACCAACTGCGAGCGCTCAACGCCGAGGCAGGCATCGCCCAGGCCAAGGCCGAACGGGGCGCTACGGCCACGATAAATGCCCGGTTCGGGTTGTCCCAAACCGGCGAAGAGTTCCGGACGGCCTATTCGAACCTGCTCGACCAGGAGGTCATCGGACTTCAGTTTTCCATCCCGCTTTTCGACTGGGGCATGGGCAAGGGCCGTGTCCGCATGGCCAAGGCGAGGGCCGACATGGTACGCAACCAGATCGAGCAGGACGAAACCGATTACCGGCACACAATCTATACGCTCATCGAACAATTCCACAACCAGCGGAACCAATGCGTCGTAGCCGCCCGGGCACGGGAGGTCGCTGAAAGCCGCTATGCCATGGCGATGGAGAATTTCCGGCGGGGCACGGTGTCGGTTACGGACATGAATACGGCGCAGACCGAAAAAGACCAGGCCAGCCAGACCTACGTGTCGGCGCTGGCCGATTTCTGGAACTACTACTACTCGCTGCGCCGCAAAACCCTCTACGACTTCATTTCCCACACCGATATCAGCGTCGAGTTCGACCGCCTCATCGAAGAATAACCCTTGCCATGAAACAACACTACCTTTATCTGCTTTGTGCAGCGCTCCTCGCGGGCTGCGGCAAAACGAAGAACGCAAAGACCGATGCGGCACAGGATCGCATGCAGCACCGTATCGAACACAACGAAGTCACGGTGGATACGCTGCAAAGGCGCGACTTCATGCGGGAGCTGATCAGCAACGGACGGCTGGCAGCCTCGAAGCGCAGCACGCTCTCCTTCGAGGTTTCGGGGACAATCGCGGCGATCGATGCGAAGAACGGATCCCGCGTAGGCGCCGGGGAGCCGATCGCCCGCATCGACACGAGCGACTACGCCCTTCAGCTGCACAAGGCGCGGCTGGCATTGGACAAGGCGCGGCTGGGGTTTTACGACGTATTGGTCGGACAGGGGTATCAGGCCGGCGACACGGTCACCCCTCCGGCCGGGGTCATGCAGCTGGCACGCATCCGCTCGGGGTATGCCGATGCCACGGCATCGCTGCTCAGCGCCCGCCGCAGCCTGGCTCACTGTACCCTGCGGGCTCCCTTTGCGGGAAAGGTCGCCGATGTGGAACAACAGGTCTATGAGAAATCGAAAGGCGAATTCTGCACCCTGTTGGACGACAGCCGGCTGAACGTCCGCTTCTCTGTCCTCGAATCCGAATACGGGCTGCTCAGCCCGGGGCAGGAGATCGGCGTCAGCCCGTTCGCCGACCTGCGCAAGGAGGTGAAAGGACGCATTACGGCGATCAACCCTTCGGTCGATGTGCACGGACAGGTGCAGGTCGATGCCGAGGTCGTCAACGACGGCACGCTGGCCGACGGGATGAACGTCCGGGTGGCCGTGCGGCAAAAGGTGCCCGGGCAACTGGTCGTGCCGAAGAGCGCGGTGGTCATCCGCGACAATCTCGAGGTACTCTTCCGCTACAAAGACGGCCGGGCGCAATGGACTTACGTACATACTTCGCTGGCCAACAGCCGGGAGTATGTGGTCGAAGCGAATCTGGATCGCGGGGCGGAGCTCAACCCCGGCGACCTGGTGATCGTCTCGGGGAACCTGAATCTGGCCGACGGCTCGGAGGTCTCGCTCGGCAGGGAACAATAACACCGCACCCATGTTACGCAAACTTCTCGACCGGCCTATCGCCGTGACGATGATCGCCGTCGTCCTGCTCATCCTGGGCATTGTCAGCAGCCGCCTGCTGCCTGTGTCGCTCGTGCCGGACGTCGACGCGCCGTATATCACGGTGCAGATCCCCGCACAGGGGCTTTCGGCCCGGCAGCTGGATGAAACCGTCATCACCCCGCTGCGGCAACAGCTCATCCAGTTGTCGCAGTTGACCGACCTGCGCAGCGAGGCCCGCGAAGGAAACGGCATTATCCGCCTGACCTTCGAGCAGGGCTCGGACATCGACTACCTGTTCATCGAAGTGAACGAGAAGATCGACCGTTCGACGACCTCCCTGCCCCGCGACGTGGAGCGCCCGAAGGTAATCAAGGCGAGCGTCACCGACATCCCGGCCTTCTATATCAACCTCACCGTACGGGGGGATCAACCGGCCGGGCACCGGGACGAACGGCATCCCGTATCCGACCGGTTCGCGGCGCTGAGCCGTTTTGCCTCGCAGGTCATCACCAAGCGCATCGAGCAGTTGCCCGAGGTGGCCATGGTCGACCTGAGCGGCACCGTTGCCCCGGAACTGCTGGTTATCCCCGACGAGGCGAAACTCCGCCAGGCGGGCATCACCATGGCCGCCGTCGAGGGGGCGCTGCGCCGGGCGAACGTAACGCTGGGGAGCCTTGTCATCCGGGACGGGGAATACCAGTACAACGTGAAATTCCAGTCGGCGATAAACGGCCGGAAGGATATAGAGGATATTTTTCTGAAAATCAACGGCCGGTTGTTCCGCCTCAAAGAACTGGCCACGATCGTCGAGCACCCCCGCAAACGGCAGGGCACGGTATTTTCGGACGGCCGCAACGCCGTGTCGCTGGCGGTCGTCAAGCAGGCGGATGCCCGCATGTCGAAGCTCAAGGACGAGCTCGACAAGCAACTCCGGCAGTTCCGCTACGACTATCCGGACGTGGAGTTCACCGTCACGCGCGACCAGACCGAACTGCTCGACTATTCGATTTCGAACCTGATAAACAACATCATCACGGGGGCATTGCTGGCCTGCGTCATCATCTTCTTTTTCATGCGCGACATGAAGTCGCCGATGCTGGTGATCCTGACCATTCCCGTGACGCTGATCATCTCGATCCTGGTTTTCTACCTGTTGCATATCTCGATCAACATCATCTCCCTGTCGGGACTGGTGCTGGGCATCGGTATGATGGTCGACAATTCGATCATCGTCATCGACAACATCACGGCCCGCTGGATACGCGGGGAGCAGCTGGCCGGGGCCGTCACGCAGGGCACCAAGGAAGTCATGGTTCCCATGCTGTCGTCCGTGCTGACGACCTGCGCGGTATTCGTCCCGCTGATCTTCCTCAACGGCATGGCCGGGGCGCTCTTCTACGACCAGGCCATGGCCGTAGCCATCACGCTGTTCGTCGCCTACGGGGTCTCCGTCACGTTACTGCCGGTTTATTACCGCTGGTGGTACAGCCGGCAGCAGGCTTTCCGGCCTACGCCGTGGCTCGCGTTCTTCTCCTTCGACCGGGTCATCGACGGGTACGACGTTATCCTGAAATGGTTTTTCCGCCGCCGCGGGCTGATGTGGGGCATTTATGCGATCTCGATACTGGGGCTTGCACTCCTCTTCCGGAGCATCGACAAGGAGCGGCTGCCGGCGATGACTTACAGCGACATGTTAGTCCGCATCGACTGGAACGACCGCATCTCGGCCGAAGAGAATGCACGCAGGACGGAAAACCTCGTCGCCTCGCTGGGTGGCCGCATTCTCCAATCCACGGTCATGGCGGGCGTCCAGCAGTTTGTCCTTTCGCACACCGAGGAGAACGGGGTGGCCGAGGCGACGGTCTACCTCAAGTGCCATGAACCGGACGACGTGGCACCCGTTCAGGATGCCATCCGCGGCTATCTGGCGGAGAACGCCCCAGCGGCCCGCTGTTCGTTCGGCGTTTCGGGCAACGTCTTCGACATGATCTTCGCCGAGCGTGAAGCCGTGCTCACCGCACGCCTGCGCTCGACGACCGGGCACAGTGCCGACCCGGAACAGTTGCAGCAGCTGCTCGACCGCATACAGGATGCGCTGCCCGGGCAGGAAATCCCGCCGGTCGCCATGCAGGAGGACATCCTCTACATCGCACAGCCCGAACAGATGGCGTTGTACGGCGTGACCTACAACGACCTCATAGCCACACTGCGCAATGCGCTCAACGAGAATACGCTCTTCACGGTCACTACGGGCGATGAATCGCTGCCGGTGGTGATCGGCAACGACCTGCGCAGTCTGGACGATCTGCTCGGCAATACGTTCATCCACACCACCGAGGCCGAAATCCCGGTCGGCATCCTGATGCGCCAGACAATGACCCGCGACCTGAAGCACGTCGTGGCCGGAGCCGAGGGTAACTATTACCCGCTCGACCTCGCACCCCGGGCCAAGGATGTCCCGGCCGTCATCGGCGCGATCCGGGGCTGTGTGGCGGAAGACGAACATTTCGAGGTGAGCTTCAGCGGCAGCTATTTCTCGAACCGCGGCATGGTAGGGCAGCTCATCGGGGTGCTTGCCGTGGCCCTGCTGCTGCTTTTCTTCATCCTGTCCGCACAGTTCGAATCGCTCGTCCAGCCATGGATCATCCTCTCGGAAATCGTCATCGACCTCTTCGGGGCACTCGTCGTCCTCTGGGTATTCGGGCAGACGCTCAACCTGATGTCGATGATCGGGCTGATCGTGGTCTGCGGCATCGTGATCAACGACTCGATCCTCAAGATCGACACCATCAATACGCTGCGACGGGAGGGCATGGCGCTCAAACACGCCATCATGGAGGCCGGGCGGCGGCGCCTGAAAGCCATCGTCATGACCTCGCTCACGACGATCCTGGCCGTAGCGCCGTTCCTGTCCCACGGCGACATGGGTTCCGACCTGCAGCTCCCGATGTCGCTGACCATCATCAGCGGCATGATTGTGGGTACGCTGGTGAGCGTATTCTTCATCCCGCTGGCCTATTACGAGATTTACAGACCCCGCCGATGAACGTCCCGCGCCCCATATCCCCGTCGCGGAGAGGGATCCCCGCATTTTCGGTGCTGCTGATCATGGCGGCGCTGGCGGTCATCGGGGCGGCCATGCTGCCCATGCTCAATATCCAGTATACGCCGTCGGCAGCCGAGCGGAGGATCGACCTCTATTTCTCATGGCCGGATGCCTCGGCACGCCTGATCGAGCAGAGCGCCACCTCGCGTATCGAAGGCGCCATGTCGACCGTCGCGGGGTGCGAGAACGTCTCTTCCCGTTCGGCCAAAGGCTACGGCAACATCTCGGTCGCATTCCGCAAGGGAACGGATATGGAAGCCGCCCGCTTCGAGGTCGCATCGGCGATCCGGAATCTTTATGCCAAATTGCCGCAGGAAATCTCCTATCCCTATATTTCACTCGCCGCTTCCGGCAGCCGCGAATCCGAGACGCTGGTCTATACGATCAAGGCCGACCTGCCCTCCGAACGCATCGAAGAGTATGTGACGGCCCACGTCTCGACCCCGCTGTCGCAGGTCGAGGGGGTCGGGCGGGTCGTGTTGTCGGGTGTCACCCCCTTCGAATGGGTCGTCACGTTCGACCCCAAGGCAATGGAGGCCGCCGGGATCACGGCCACGGATCTCGCCCTGGCATTCCGGAATTATTTCCGCAGCGACGTGGTCGGGATGACGACGCTCCCGCAAGCCGACGGCAGCGAGCGGAGCGTCGTGCTGAAGCTCCGCAACCGTGCCGGGCTCGACTTCGGGGAGATTCCCGTCGCGCACCGCAACGGCCGCATCTACTACCTGCGCGATTTCGCCACTGCACGCTGGCGCGAAGCGCTCCCGGCGAGCTATTTCCGCATCAACGGCCTCAATACGATCAACCTCTCGGTGGTCGGCGAGCCTCACACGAACATCCTTCAGGTCGCCTCTTCGGTCAAGGCGGAGATGCAGCGCCTTCAAGCCTCCTTCCCGGCCGAACTGTCCGCGACGCTGACCTACGACGCTTCGCAGTACGTCTCGGGGGAACTGCATAAAATCTACCTCCGCACGCTGCTCTGCGTAGCCATCCTGCTGTTGTTCGTCTATCTGGTCAGCCGGGATTTCCGCTACCTGCTGATCATCACGGTAACGCTCGTGGTCAATATCCTGATCGCCGTGGTTTTCTATAACCTGCTCCGGCTGGACATCCATATCTATACGCTCGCCGGGATTACAGTCTCGCTGGGTATCATCATCGACACGTCGATCATCATGGTCGACCATTACAGCTACTACCGCGACCGCCGGGTATTCGTCTCCATCCTCGGAGCGCTGCTGACGACAATCGGCGCGTTGGGAATCGTCTGGCTGCTGCCCGAAGAGCAGCAGGCCAACCTGACCGACTTTTCACTGGTGATCGTCGTCAACCTGGCCGTATCCCTGCTCATCGCGCTGCTGTTCGTGCCGTCGTTGCTCGATAAATTTCCGCTGAGGCGCAGCATGACGGTGTCGTCCGTGCGCCGGCGAAGGCTCATCGTACGGTTTTCACACGGGTATGGGCGGTTCATCGCCTGGGGGCGCAGGCACCGCTGGATTTTCATCGCGGCACTGGTCTGGGGGTTCGGCATCCCGACATTCCTGCTGCCGGACAAGATCGCCGAAGGCAAGGACGGGAAGCCCTCGGCATGGGCCAACGCCTACAACAGCGTCATGGGAAGCCAGGCTGTCTCCGAGCACCGGCTCCAGATCGACAAAGTCTTCGGGTCGTCGCTGCACCTGTTCCGCACCGCGACCAACCGGTACAATAATTTCCGCACGCCGGAACAAAAACGCCTTTATGTCAACGCGGGAATGGCCGAAGGGTGTACCGTCCAGCAGCTCAACGAGGTTGTGCGGCATATGGAAAACTACATCAGCCGTTTCGATCAGGTCGACATGTTCCGCACGCGCATTACCTCCTACGACAACGCGCAAATCGAGATCACGTTCAAACCCGAATTCGAAAACGGCCCGTTCCCGGCGATGCTCAAACAGGAGCTCACCTCCGCGGCGATCAATTTCGGCGGTGCGACCTGGTACATCCGGGGCATCGACGACAACTCGTTCAACAACAACGTCGTCAACAACTACCGCTCGAACCAGTTTCGGCTCAAAGGCTACAATTACGACCAGCTGTCGGCCTATGCCGATGCCCTGATCGACACCCTGTCCCGCAACCGCCGTGTCTCCAGCCCCGAAATAATGGACGGTAACGCCTGGTCGCTGCCCCACAACGAATTCAACATCCGCTACGACGGCGAGCGAATCGCCGCCGCAGGGCTCGATGTGACCGACTATTACGGGATTCTCAGCACGATGCTCTTCAAAGAGCGGCTGTCGCCGGTTTATACCGGCGAGGAACTCCAGCAGGTCGTGCTCGAATCGGGCGACCGCGACCGCTTCGACCGCTGGCATGTGGCCAATGCCCAGGTGCGCCTCGGCTCGCGGCAAACGAAGCTCTCGGCAGTCGGTTCCATCGAAAAACAGCGTACGGGCGTCTCCATCCGCCGCGACAGGCAGTCGTACCAGATATTGGTCGGGTACGATTTCATCGGCTCGTACGAACTGGGGCGACGGCTGATCGAACGTACCGTCAAGCAATTCAACGAGGAGATCCTGCCCATCGGGTTCCGGGCCGACTCGCCGTCGTCCGGATTCTGGCAGGAGGAGAAACAACAGCAGGTGTGGCTCATCCTGCTGGTCGTGGCGATAATATACAGCATGTGCGCCGTCATCTTCGAATCCCTGCGCAAACCCGTCGTAATCATCCTGATGATCCCCATCTCGTTCATCGGGGTGTTCCTCACGTTCGGCTGGTCGGATTTCGTCTTCGACCAGGGCGGGTTCGCCGCTTTCGTCCTCTTGTGCGGCATTGTCGTCAACGCCGGCATCTACCTGATCAACGAGCAGAACAACTGGGCCGATGTTTCGCACCAGCACGGGATCCGGCTCTACCTGAAGGCGTATAACCACAAGATCATTCCCATCATGCTCACCATCGTGTCGACCGTGCTTGGCCTGGTGCCCTTCCTGTACGACGGCCCCGAGGAGGTTTTCTGGTTCGCATTCGCCATGGCCGCCATCAGCGGGACGTTGTTCTCGATCGTGGCACTGGTCGTCTATCTGCCGATCTTCCTGCCGATGGGTCGTAAAACCGGCAACCTGTCATGATACGGCGCCCCCATCCGTTCCTGCGTTGCCTGCTGGCGCTTCTGTTGGCGGCCGCCTGCTGGTTCCTGCTCGTCCCGGCGCTCGAGATGCCCGTGCAGGAGTTGCAGGGAAATATCCTCCCGTCCCTGCGGGCGACCGCGGCCCTGACGGCCCTGGCGGCCTGCTACTGTCTGTGCTACCGGCCCCGCCTGTATGTGAACCGTACGGATATATATGCAGCCTTGTTCCTGGGCTGGGTCACGGCAGGCAGGTTCCTGTGGCCCGGGTTGGCTTCGGCGGTCAGGTATGACGGGCTGTTGCAGGCCGCGATGATCTATGTCGCCTTGCGGATTGTCTTTACGGCCGAACGGCGGACGACGACGCTCCTGCTCATGCTTTTGTGCCTGCTGGGCATCTATGAATCATGGGTCGGCATACGCCAGATCTATGGGTTCGCGCAGTCCAACCACGGACTGTTCAAAATAACCGGCACGCTTTTCAACCCGGGCCCGTATGCGGGGCTCATCGCCCCCGTATTCGTATGCGCCGCAGTTTGTGTCGCCAGATACCGGTTCGCCGAACGGGCATTGCGAACGTGGGGCTCGCTGCGGCGCCTGCGTCCGGGCGTCCTGCTGTGGGGCGTGGCGCCTTACCTGCTCGGCTGGGGCGCGGCGCTCATGACGGTCGTAGTCCTCCCGGCGTCGATGAGCAGGGCCGCGCTGATCGCCGTCGCCGCGGGCTGCGGGGCGTTCGCATTCCGGGAGTGGAATGTCAGGGATCGCTTCCGACGCGTATCCCGTGCGCATCCATTGCGCGTGGGGGTGCTTTCGGGTCTGGCTGTACTGCTCCTTGCGGGCGTCGGCGCCGGGGCATACCATATCAAGCGTCCTTCGGCCGAGGGACGCCTGCTGATGTGGAAAATCGATACGCGGATCATGCTCCGCCATCCGCTCTGCGGGGCCGGGATCGGAAATTTCGCAGGCGCATTCGGCGAAGAGCAGGCACGTTACTTCGCCTCGGAAGAGCGTCCGAAAGCCGAGACCCAGGTCGCCGGATGCCCCGAGGCGGGATTCAACGAATTCCTGCAGACCGGAGCGGAAACTGGGGCAGTAGGCCTTGTGTTGCTGTTGCTGATAACGGGAAGCGCAATCGTGAGCCAGCTCAGGCGCGGCACGCCCTTCGGTTACGGGCTGCTGGCAGCGGCAGTTTTCGCCTGCTTCTCCTATCCGTGGGACGTGTTGCCATTGCGGCTGCTGTTCGTCGTATTGCTTGCCGGGACGTGCTCGAAACGGGTCGTCCCGATCCCCGGGCGGGGGCATGTCGTCGTGTTGCTGGCACTTGCGGGATGTCTCGTATGCTGGACGGGATTGTACAGCCGCTATGCCCGCCGTGTGGAAGCCCGGCGGCAATGGAGCGAGGTTCGCGTCTGGCCGAATTCAGGGAGGTACGACTACCTGGTCGAAGACGGGCCCCGTCACCATGACGCCCTGCAGGGCGACTTCCGGTTTTTATACGACTATGGCTATGCGCTGCACAAAACGGGCGACTACCGGCAGAGCAACGAAATTCTCCGCGAGGGCATGCGGATCAGCAGCGACCCGATGTTCTGGAATATCGCGGGGCGGAATTACGAAATGCTGGGGGATGTCGCGGCAGCCGAGGAAGCTTACCTGCATGCGCACCATATGATTCCGGATCGGGTTTATCCGCTCTATCTGCTTGCCAAACTCTACCTCGCGGACGGACAAACGGAAAAGGCATACGCCGCGGCACGCCGGGTCGTTGCGCATAAGCCCAAGGTCGAATCGGTGCAAACACGGGAGATGCAGGCAGAGCTGCGCAAATTGTTCGGCATGTCCCCTGCGGACGAAATACGGGAGTAATATGCGACGGGTTTTCAACTATATCTTTTGGATATCCGCAAGCGCCTGCATGCTTTTCGCGGGATGGCTGCTCCTGCGGATTTTCATCTGCGACCAGTTCGTCGTCCCGTCGGAATCGATGATGCCGACCTTGTTGCCCGGGGATCGGATCCTGGTCAATAAACTGCTCGCCGGGAGCCGCATTTACAGCAAACTCGAGTTCCGGCAGGGTGTTCCGCTCCGTTCGTTCCGCATACCCGGCCTCAGAGGGGTGCATGTCAATGACGTGGTGGTCTTCAATGCCCCGCACGGGTACGACCGGGATCGCATAGAGTTCCGGATCAACTATGTCTATGCCAAACGTTGTGTCGGGACGCCCGGCGACAGCATTGCCATCCGGAACGGGTATTTTTGCAATAATCGCTACAAGGGGATTATCGGCGATGCCGGAGAACAGGGACGGCTGGCTGCGATGCCGGATTCGTCGTTACCGCCCAATGTACTGCGCGCCTTCCCTTTCGATGACCGGCGCTACGGGTGGACGATCAAAAATATGGGACCTCTATATATTCCCCGTGCCGGCGACAGGATCGAACTCGACTCACTGAACTATGAGCTGTACCGACTTGTCGTGGAATATGAAACAGGCGGGGAGCTGACCTGCGACGGGAACCTCCCGCGGCTCAACGGCGAAGCGGTCTCAACATACGAATTCCGGAAAAACTATTATTTCTTCTGCGGCGACAATGTAGTCAATTCTAAGGATTGCCGTTATTTAGGGTTCGTTCCGGAAGATTTCGTCATAGGTATCGCCAGGCGTATTACATACTCCGAAAATCCGTTCGGGACAAAGCTCAAAAGTCGGTGTTGGAAAAGAATCATATGATTTTTACAATGCCACCGACAGGCCCGCTTGAAAATCCATCCCCGCGCTATCAGCCGCACCACCGGCCCCGAAGGCTCCGGCTCCGGCGGGAAACGCTGGGAACGCACAGGTTCAAACCGGCTCCGCATATGGGTCATTTACCCCTATCTTAGTATCATTTCACCCACGCATGGGAGCCTGTATTTGGATTATTTTTGTTTAAAAGATTCGACGTCATGAGATCAAAAGCCTTTAAAATGTATCTGAAACCGGGTATGGAAGAGGAGTACCGCAGACGACATGAAAAGATATGGCCGGAACTGGAACGGCAGTTGAGGCAGGAAGGCATATACGACTATTCGATCTTCCTGGATCGGGACACCAACACGCTGGTAGGCGTGCAGAAGAACAGAGGGGAAACCGGATCCCAGCAGATGGGCGCCAACGAACTGGTGCGCAGGTGGTGGGATTATATGGCGGATATAATCGACGTCAACCCGGACAACTCGCCCGTCTCGGTCGATCTGCCGGAAGTATTTTACATGGAATAGCCGCCGGAATTACTCGGAGCCGGACGGCACGTCGCAGCACGCGACCCGGTATTCGGACGGCGGGCATCCGACGTATTTCCTGAAGATCGCTGAAAAATAGGCCGCATCCTCGTACTTGAGGTAAAACGCGATCTCCTTGATGCTCAGGGGTGAGTTCAGTAACATCAACTTTGCCTTTTGCAGCTTCAGCTGGGTGATATAATGCGCAGGCGAGACGTTGGTATACTCCTTGAACGTCTTGCGAAACCACGAATAACTCATGTTGATCTTGTCGGCCACCTGCTCGGGCGTGATGTCGGTCAGCATATTCTCGCGCATAATGCTGCGGGCCTGGTCGATTTTCTCGGCCACCGCATCGTTGGAAGAGTAATCGTTGCTGTCGTAGTAGATCACGTAGGCCAGGATACTGTTCGCAATCGACGCCAGCACCTGCTGGCAGCCGGTCTTTTCCTTGAAGGCGATCTCCAGCGCCTCCTTATACCGGTCGATAATGTGCTCCCGGAAACCGATAGGATGGATGACCTTGTTACGGACGAAAAAGCCGTTGTTATAACGGCTGTCGATATGCGCCCCGCGGAAACCGATCCAATATTCCTGCCAGCCGCTCTTCTTGTCGGGGTAATAGCTGTGCCACGTATAGGGCGGAATGATGAGCATGGTTCCGCCTTTGATCTCGACGCGCTTTTCCGGCGACTCGTGGTACCAGCCCCGCCCTTTCGATATGTAAATCAGCTGGTAATTGTCCAACACGCGTCCATTCCGCGTATTAAAGTAATAATCAGCAGGATGTCCTGCTGAAGGGGGGGGGTAAAAGCTGTAATCGGGTTCGATATAGTACTCCCCGACGTTGTCAACGGTTATTCCCCAGGACTTATCCTGGTCACTGCATACCATGTATTTGAACGATGCCTGTTGTTGCGACATATCCGTATATTTTTATCGCAGATCCCGATTTAAAATGTTAAAATTCCAGATAAAGGTAAACATTTTTTCAGAATAGTGAGCTATCTGAAATAACAGAATCTTTTGCAAAAGCCAGACCCCGCTCATTTCAGATAATACAGTTATAATAGGGGCGCCGCTACGAAACAGATAAAAGCCGCATAAAAAAATAGCAGCCGAATACGTCATCGACTGCTATTTCCTGTTTGACAAATCGGATTGTCAGAACCTGAATTCATAGGTTCCCGAACCTACCGAATAATGCGTTTTGCCATTGCCGGCCGTGATCAGCGAAATTGCCGGAATATTCCGAATACGGGTATTATTCACCCGGAGGTTCCCCCCGATCATTTCCGACGGAAGAATCAGTTCGGCCACAGAGTTAGCCGGAACCCGGATCGTCAGGGTTATTCGACCGCCCCGTTTTTTCCATGCCGATACAATCTCCCCGTAGAGCGAATGATAGGATGTACAGGCTTCTTCGAGCCCGGAGCCCAATCCCGGTTCTATAATAAATTCCCGGAAACCCGGCTTGTCTTCATCGGCCCGGATTCCCCCGAGATATTTATAGAGCCAAAAACCGATATATGCACCGTAGGGATGGTGGCCGCTACCTGGCCCGTTCAGGTTTATGGATTCGGACATCGTGCTCTTGGAACTCCGTACCATATGGAGCCAGCCGGGGCTTTCGGGTTGGGTCAGCATTTTATAAGCCACGTCGAAATATCCGTTGCCGGGCAGGTAGTCCATCGTAAAATTACCGCCGATAAACCCGGCGCTAATATGTCCGTTTCTCATATCTATCGCATCGAGCAACCGTTGCCGGACTTTCTCTTTCATTTCATCGGGAACCAGCCCGAGCGCCAATGGCAGTGCTTGTGCCGTCTGCGAATTTTCCGCATAGATTCCGGTTTCATAATCGAGAAACTCACGGTTGAATTTATCCTTTATGCTGTCGGCGAGTTCCCTGTAATGCTCCGACAACCTCTTGTCATAACCGAGGATTTGCGCATAATCGGCCAGCTTCCGGCTCATCCAATAATAGCCGGCAGTCGATGTCTGCGCGACAGGCGTCAGATTCGAAGCCTGGCTGTTGGGATCGGGATTGAGATCGAGCCAATCCCCCAAAGACCACGAGATGATATGATCCTCGGCCGTCGAGCTTAAAAAATCCACATATGCTTTGAGTGAGGGAAACGCAGACTCCAGCACGCCGGCATCCCCGGTGTAAAGGTATAATTTATCGGCCAACAAAAATATGGATCCGCCCCACCACGGATCGTCCCAATAATCGAGGCTTCCGTCTTCATGGACATATCCCCACCCCACCGACGGCACTGTCGACGGAATATGCCCCGCCGGGGACTGGGAATCCTGAAAATCCCGAAGGGCCTTTTTATACGTATTGAGCGCGTCGAAATTATACAGGTAAGATTCCATGACGACCGCAGCATCGAGCGTCCAGCCCATCTTTTCCCGGGTAGGTTCCTCGCCGGGGATGCCATGGACGGCATTGAGCAGCGTGCGGCAAACCGCAGCATTGAGATCATTCAGTTTATCCATGGAACAACTGAAATTCCCTGCGCGCTGCAAATCGGTATGGACGCATTTGGCCGTAAAATCTTCCGGGGCCGGCTTATAGGCAAGTCCCCGAACCTGCATATACCGGAATCCGTGGTAGGTGAACCGGGGTTCGAATGTTTCCTCTCCGTCGCCGCCCAGTATCAGCAACTCGGTCTGATAGCGCCCGCGCGTATGCCATGTACTGTTCTGCGTATCCAGGGAGCCGTCGGCTTTAAGCACTTCGTTGAACTGGAGCTCCACGGTCTGCCCCCTGCTGCCCCGTACACGCGTTTCGACCCAGCCGGTAAGGTTTTCACCGAAATCCACCAGATAGACACCGGGGCCCGTTTCCGTAATCCCCACGGGTTTCAGTTCCTTCACCACACGCATCGGAGGCATCGGATCCGCCGTCAATTTACCCAGAGGCGCGGGGACATGGCAGACATTGCGCCACAGGCTATCGCAGAAACCCGGTTCGTTCCAACCGTGCACGGACTTGGTATGGTCGATCGTTTCCCCCGAGCGGACGCTGTTATAGACGATTTCACCATGCCCCCATTTCCACGTCCTATCCGTCACGATCACGTCGCGCGCTCCCGATTCGTATTCGACGACGACATTGAGCCGGACTTTCGGCGGCGTATGCCAATTCGCATCGTGCATCCCGAAAACATCCCGTGTCGGCAGGCTGTACCAGCCGTTCCCCAACAGGATACCAAAGGCATTGCTTCCGGTTGAAAAGTAATCCGTCACATCGTAGGTCGCATACACGACCCTTTTATCGTAATCGGTAAACAACGGATCCATCACCCTGTCGCCGACTTTGCGGCCATTGATATACAATTCGTAATACCCCAGGCCGCATATGAATGCAGTCGCCTTGCGAACCGGCACCGGTATCTCCACCTCCCGGCGCATATACACGGCAGCGCTGTCCTCCATAAACCAATTTTCATGCTCGACCCGCCGGTTCGATTTATACCTGCGGTGCGGAAGCAGTTCTGCGAATTTGGACGAAACCCATTCCCCTTCCCAGTCGAATTCCTCGAACAGTCCGGTTCTCCACGATGCAACGGGGCTCCAATCCGATTCGAGGCCGGACACATCCCATACCTTCACTTTCCAATAGTAATCGCAACAGGGCAACAGCGGGGTTCCTGCAAATTTCACATGCTGGCTTTTACCATCCGCAACAATCCCCGAGTCCCATATATCGCCGCAATCCGCGTCCAACAACGCCTTGTCCGAAGCGACCAATACCCTGTAAGATCCCTGGAGGTATCCGGCCCGGTCGGTATCGATACGCCAGCCCAGCAGAGGCTTCTTGTCTCCCATACCGATGGGCTCTTCCACATAATTACATGTCAGGCCCAGCAGTTTCACGTCTCGGGTAACAGCAGACATCCCGGGCAATGCGACCGGAAGGAGAAATGCAAGGGTGAAGAACAATCTTTTCCAATAGTCCATACAATATCATTTTAGGTTATTCGCCGCTCGTTCTTATGTTACGAAATTACAATAACGTATGCCCCCGCCCGTAATAAAAATTGTTCTAACAACATGGCAAATTGACATTATCGGCACATCGGGAACAATGCGGCGTTTCATGTCCGCAGTCCGATCAGAATGCCATGCCGAAAAATCAAATCCCACAGGCTGCAATCCGCAATTAAAAGGCACATTTGTAGCACAATAACCCAAACCAATAAAACTAACTATGCGAAGAATCGTTATCGTAATGATCGGGGTGCTGTGGGCGAATGCCATGGCGGCAAAATCCTTCGAATTAAAATCTCCGTCCGGGGAGGTCTCCGTCACCGTCGACATCGGGGAACAAATACGTTATTCGGTTTACGGAGGCGGCAAGCCGCTCCTGACGGACAGTTCGCTGGCGCTTTGCCTGCGGGAGGGCACCTTGGGCGAGAAGCCGCACCTCACCGGTCATAAGGCAAGCCCTGTAAACCGTACCTTCCGCCCCGTCGTGGCATTCAAGTTCGAAGAGATCCGCGACCGGTGCAACATGCTCCGCCTCGACTTCCGGGGTGGCTGGGCCGTGGAATTCCGTGCCTACGACGACGGCATGGCATACCGCTTCGTCACCGCCCTCGGGCACGACATCGAGGTGCTTTCCGAAAAGGTGGCCATCCGCTTCCCGAATGACTACACCGCAGTGGTGCAGCAGCCGGGCGGTTTCAAGACCGCTTATGAAGAGCCGTACAGCCTCATCGAGACCAACGGGTGGAAACCGGGCGATCCGATGTCCGTCCTGCCTGTGCTTATCGACACTCGGCAGGGCTACAAACTCCTGCTGAGCGAATCGGCGCTGTCCGACTACCCCTGCATGTTCCTCGAAGGGGACGGCGCCAACGGCATGAAGGGCACCTTCCCGAAGGTTCCCCTGGCCTATGAAGAGTCGGGCGACAGGAGCATGCGCATCCTGCAGGAAGCCGATTACATCGCCCGTACAAAAGGCACGCGGGCATTTCCCTGGCGCTATTTCGTCATTGCGAAAGACGACGGACAGCTCATCGAGAATACGATGACCGCACGCCTCGCCGAACAGCAGGCCATCGCCGATACCTCGTGGATCGAGCCCGGGCAGGTCAGCTGGGAATTCTGGAACGCCGCATCGCCCTACGGCCCCGACGTGGATTTCGTCGCCGGATTCAACACGGCGACTTACAAATACTACATCGACTTCGCCGCCGAGTACGGCATCCCGTACATCATCATGGACGAAGGCTGGGCCCGCAGCACCCGCGACCCCTACACCCCCAACCCGGCCGTCGACGTGCACGAACTTATCCGTTACGGCAGGGAGAAAGGCGTGGGCATCATCCTGTGGATGACATGGCTCGTCGTCGAAAACCATTTCGAAATGTTCGAAGAACTGAGCAAATGGGGCGTCAAAGGCGTGAAGATCGACTTCATGGATCGCAGCGACCAGTGGATGGTCAACTACTACGAACGGGTGGCGGCCGAAGCGGCCCGGCACAAGATGGTCGTCGCGTTCCACGGCTCGTTCAAACCCGCCGGGCTGGAATACAAATACCCGAATGTGCTGGCCTACGAAGGCGTACGGGGCATGGAGAACATGGGCGGCTGCACCCCGGCCAATTCGGTCTGGTTCCCGTTCATCCGCAACGCCGTCGGCCCGATGGACTATACGCCCGGCGCCATGCTCAGCATGCAGCCCGAATCGTACTGCGGCAACCGGCCCAATGCAGCCAGCATCGGCACGCGCGCCTACCAGATGGCACTCTTCGTCCTGTTCGAGACCGGATTGCAGATGCTGGCCGACAACCCGACCCTCTATTACCGCAACGATGAATGTACGCGGTTCATCAGCCGGGTACCCGTCACATGGGATGAAACCCGGGCACTGAAAGCCGTCGCCGGGAAATTTGCCGTCGTCGCCAAACGGAAAGGCGACAAATGGTATGTCGGCGCCATAAACGGCAGCAACGAGGGAATCGAACTCGAAATTCCGCTCGACTTCCTCACGCCGGGCAAAAACTATACGATGACCGGCTTCGAAGACGGAATCAACGCATTCCGGCAGGCGATGGATTACCGCAAAACGCAGCGCCGGGTCGACAGCACAGGAAAAGCCACCCTGAAGATAGCCCGCAACGGCGGCTGGGCGGCGGTGATCGAGTAATCCTCCCGCCCGGCTTGTTCATCCCCGGGAGTTTTGAATGCTCCGGGGATAATTTTTTCCGCCCCCCCGGTACGAACTGCGCAAACCGGCACATGCCTGCAAACAGGTGCATCCGGAAGCAAACCGGTGCCGACACACGCAAACGAACGTCAACCAGCACGAACCTTCACAATGGACACGAGCCGGAACCCCGGCCCGGCAAACGGCTGTGCAGCGATCAAAAAAGCCGGCCGCGGGGAATCCGCGGCCGGCATCCGGAGGCCCGGCGAAAGAAGCCTATTCCAGCTTCACCCGATCGGGCACAGACCTGAAGACATCCACGCATAGCGTATCGGGCCTGTAGAGCGTAGTATATTCCACAGCCGTAGCCATGTCGTAATCCTCGAGCACCGTCTTTTTCTCCTCGACGGGAACCAGTTTTTCCACGACGGCATGCTGCTTGTCGGTATATACCACCTCGGTCGCATAGGGGCCCTGCGTCGCGTCGATATCCCACCATTCGATGACGGCCTGACCGTCCTGTAGAGTAAACGACTTTACCAGGCGGTTCGTGAGCGACGCCTTGTATTGTTCGCCGTAACTTTTACCCGTCACATTGACCGGAATGGAGCGGTTGCCCTCGGCATCATAAGTGTAGATGTCGAAATTGTAGGAATTTTCAGGCAGTGCGATTTCCCGCCGAACCCGGAACGGGCCGCCGGACATATCCACCGGCACTTCGACATATTCGCTGCCGAGCCCCCAGTAAACACGGCAGCTCACGATCTTGGGATCCGATTTGCAGAGTCCCTCCACGACGACCCGTCCGTCACCGGTATACACGATCGCCTCCTCGATTTTACCGGGATAGACGATCTCCTCGTCGCCGGAGATCTTCTTGTATTCATCCATATCCGTGCAGGCCAACATCCCGCATGCGATGCAGCCCGACAGCAAAACGGATATCACAGTATTCTTTTTCATGTCAATCACATTGTTAGATAATAATTACCGGTTTCATTGGGATTTCACCTCGGGTCGCCGAAGAGGTCGATCTCCTCGATGCCGAATTTCGTCGTGCCGTCCCAGCTTTCCAGGTTCCGGATTCGCACATACCGGACTTTCGGAATGTCCTCGCTGACCGGGAAGAGGAAATCGAACCCGGCGACCGCCGTATCGAAATCCTCCTGCGACTGCTGCCCATAGGGCAGCTGCGAGGGTTTTTTGTTTTCGAAGGTCGCCAGCTTGATCCAGCTGTCGAGGCTACCGTCCGGGTCGGGGCTCATCGTACCCCATATCTCGAAGCGCCGCATATGCTCGCCCGTATAGAATAGACGATCACCCGCACCGCTGCCGTACGACATTTCATATCCCCAATTGAAGAGCGTAAGACGGCTCAGCCTGGAGGGCGTGCCGATATCGAACGTACTGATCTGGGGTTTGCCCGCATTCTCCCCGATCGGCGTGGCAATCAGCCAGCGTTCATGGTTGGTGTAGGTGTAAATGTTGTTCCACATACGATCCATCTCCAGCCACCCGGGCTGCTCGGCCGTCGCATCGCCCGGCAGGTTATAGGCCTTGAACTTGGACTTGTCGAGCATCCGTTCGAAGAGGGGCTTGACCGTGGTGTAAAGCGTATCGGTGTAATTCAGGAAACGGTCGCGCACCGTAAACCGGAATTCGTATTCCAGCGTATCCAGCCCGCGTTTGGCGAATTCGATAGTAGGGCTGCTCGTCTCGTAACCCTCGACGTTCTGCCAGTTGCCGAGCGAATCCTTACGCATAATCTCGATGGCGACGGTCTCCCGCGCCGGATTCTCGGCCTTGACATGGACACCCGAAAAATCGTTCGACACGACCATGCTCCGCCGCACGTCCCAGATCGGGTTCTCCTGCGGCTGCACCTGCACGGTCACCGGGTCAGAGGCGACCTCGCTTCGGTTGACCGCATAGACCTGCACGTCGTGGACATTCGTGTCCCCGAAACCGTCCAGAGTCATCGTATTGGTGTAATACGAGGCCTTGATCTCGCGCATCGCGCCCGAGTTGAGCCGGTATACCGCCTTGACATAGAGCAAATTCGGGTCTCCGGGCAATGTATAGGTCAGTTTTACCTTGCCCGGCAGGCTCTCGACCCCGACGTTGGAAACCTGGCCGGGAGGGGTCGAGTCGTGCCCCATCGGTTCCAGCCGGTCTTCCTTGCAACCCATAAACAGGATTGCCAAAAGTATAATTCCAAAGATATTCGTTTTCATACTGTTTAATCGATTTTCCCAGACAATTACCACCCCGGATTCTGAACCAGGTTGCTGTTCACATTCATTTCGCTGTTCGGAATCGGATTGAAATAATCACGCGGTGCCACGAACGACCGGTTGTAAATCGTCCTCACCTGGTAGTATGCCGCCGCATCGGACTGCGAAACGTCCCACCCCGAGATCGGCTGATTGAAATAATCGGGCGCAAGTTTCCAACGCAATATGTCCCAGTAACGGTGGCCTTCGAGCGCCAGTTCGATCAGCCGCTCGCGCCGGATGATCTCACGCATGCCCTCCTTGGTATCGGGCTTGGCCGGGTTCTTGGAATACTTCTTCCACGAATCCTCGACCGTACCCAACCCGGCTCGCTTCCGGATCTCGTTCAGGTAGTGGTGTACGTCCGAAACGGGGCCTTCGGCCTCGTTGAGCGCCTCGACGTACATCAGGTAGACCTCCGCAAGGCGGATTTCCGGCCATGCATATTCCACTACCCCGGTTGTCGTATTACCGAAACCCGACTCCCAGTGGACGAGTTTTTTGGTGAAATAACCGGTCGAAGAGGTCGCCCCCTGCACTTGTCCGGCTCCCAGTTGCCCTTTCTTGGCCTGCAACACGTATGTATCGACGTCAGAACGCGAGGGATGATACTCCATGATCCATTTCCCCCCGTCGAACCCGATGTCGGCATAGAAGCGGTTCTCACGGTCGAAGTTGATACGCGCCGACGTATACCCCTCCTGGAAATTATACCGCTCGTCGGCCGTCGCCACGCGCAGCTCGTTGATTTCCGAAAAGTCGAGCGTCTTGTCCTCGTCGATGGGCACACCGTTCTTCGAATAAAACTCCTTGACGACTGCCAGGGTCGGCGCCACACAACCGCGTACGGTATTGATGTTCATCCCGGCGTCGAGCAGCGGCATACATCCCTGCTGGAGCATTGCCCCGGCGCGGCCGCGGCCACCGGAACGTCCCCATACGACCTCGTCGTTCCACCGTTCGCACACTGCCTGGCGAATGCTCAACTGGGTCTTAGTCGTCTCGGAGATTTCGAACGGGGCGTCATCGTAATAGAAGAGCTCGTGCCCTGCACCTTCGGCGCTTTCGATCGCCTCCTTCGCGGCATCTGCCGCCAAAGCCCACTTGCCGGCATCGTATTCGGAATTGAAGAGCAGCACGCCGTCGTTATCCCGGAAATTGGAGAAATCGCTGTTGCCGTTGAAGAGCGGACTGGCCGCCAGCAACAACACCTGCGCCTTAACCGCCCGGTTGATCGGCTTGGTGATGCGTCCCAGCTCGGACTGCCGGTTGGATATCACGGCGGGCAGGCCCGGGTTACATTCGTCGAGCAGGCCGACGATATACTTCACGCAATCGTCGAACGGCTGGCGCTTCACCTGCACCGCCTCGGGCGATGCCGACACCGGCAGGTTTTTGTCGACGATCGGGATCGGGCCATACGTGCGCAGCAGATAGTAATGATAATAGGCTTTCAGGAACTTGACCTCGGCGATCCAGCGTGCACGCTTGTCCACCGTCAGATCGGCCACCTTCGAGGTATCCTCGATGTTTTCGAGGAATGTATTGCAGTCACGGATCCCCATGAACAGCGAAAAGGCATAATCGCTACCCTTCCACCAGTCCGGCTGCGACCTGTCGGCACTGCGCACGCCCTTGGCGATATAATCCCAGGCGGGCGAAGGCACGTGGTTAGGCATATTCAGCCATATCTCATCGCCGGCCGTCATGCCGATATTGCCCGACGGCTCGCCGGTGCCCGGCAAGTAAGAGTAACACGTAAACAGGTATTTCTCCGCCTCCATCGCATTCGAAAAGGCATGGTCGATGACGGCGACATTGTCGGGTACGATATCCAGGAAGCTGTTGCACGATGCGGACAACAAAGCGCAGCATGCGAGCCAGCCTCCGATCTTTATTTTCCTCCAAACGGGAAACTTGTATTTTTTCATAGTTCGCTCAGTTTTAAATTCCCATTTATAATCCGATAGAAAGGCCGATATTGAATACGCGTTGCAACGGGTATCCCAGGCCGTTGGCGCCCATTTCGGGATCCCACAACTTGAAATTGCTGATGACAAAGAGGTTCGATGCGTTCACATAGACGCGCAGCTTGGTCATACCGATCTTGCGGGCGGCCTTTTCCGGCAGGTTGTAACCGAGTTCCAGAGACTTGAGGCGCAACATCGCGCCGTTACGCATCCACCATGTCGAGACCTGCGTGTTGTTCTCGTTGGCGCGGTCGCTCAGACGCGGCCAGAAAGCGTAAAGGTTACGGTTGTCCTCCGACCAGTGGTCGTTCGCGACCACGCGCAGCAGGCCGTTCTGATTGCCGGGCTGATCGGTCTTCATCACGAACGGCGAAATGGCCCCGGCATCGATGAAGATCGATGAACGGGCGGATCCCTGGAAGAAAAGGCTCAGGTCAAAATTCTTGTAGCCGATCGTACCGCCGAAACCATAGTTGATCTCGGGTGTCGTGGGGAAACCGATGGGAATCTTGTCGGCCTCCGTGATCTGCCCGTCGCCGTTGATGTCACGGTACTTGATGTCACCGGCAGCCACCGGGATATCCCCGAATTTCTGCGACGGCGAGTTGGCGACCTCCTCGTCATCGACGAAAAGGCGTTCGGCCACGTAGCCCCAGGTCTGGGCGAAGGGATAGCCCAGGCGCGAACGGTAGTATTCGTTGGCGGGATAATTGGGCTCGTCATACACCGTGATCTCGTTGGTGGCATAGGTAAAATTCCCGCGCAGCGTCGTCCAAAGGCCGCTCCGGAAGAACTTGTTGTAATCGACCGACACATCGACGCCGTGCGACTTGGCCTTGCCCGTATTGGCTTTCACCTTCGCCGACAAACCCATCGTCGCAGGAATATAGGTGCGATCCAGCAGGATGTTGGAACGTTCCTGCCAGTAAGGCTCGACGATGATATTCACACCACCGATCTTCATATCCAAACCGAGGTTCAACTGGCGCGACTCTTCCCAGCCGATGTCGTAATTAGCGTAACGCGTCGTTTCCACACCGGGACGCCCGTAGAGGAAGTTCTCGCCGAAGACCTGCGAGCGGTCGCCCGTCTGGTTCAGGTTCACGTTCGAAAGGTAGAAGAAACGGTCGTTCACATCGCCGATCTGGTCGTTACCGATCAAACCGTAGGAAACACGCAGTTTCATGTCGGAGATGACCTTCTTGAGCGGGGCGAAGAATTTTTCGTTGGAGACGACCCAACCGCCGCCGATCGAGGGGAAGAAACCCCACCGCTTGTTGCTCGAAAAACGCTCGGAGCCGTTGTAACCGAAGTTAAACTCCAGCAGGTAGCGGGAGTCGAAGCCGTAAGTGAAACGCCCCGAGAGTCCCAGGTTGCGCGACGGCAGCGACCCTTCGAGCGTGCCGGCATTACCGACAATCGAATGGCGGATCGTCCCGATGAGCATACCCGTCACCTGGTGCTTGTCGGCGAAGGTGCGGTCGTAATTGATGACGGCTTCGCCGTAATAGGCCGTGCTGACCTTCTTTTCGCCTTCGTTGTAATTGAGGTATTCGGTACCCGGCGTCCCGATCGAAGCGTTCCCGCCATCGTTGAACGGGGTCAGCACGACGCCTTGCGACGTGAGGTCTGCCTTGTAATAGAAAGGATTGTACTGGCGGGTAGTCGAGAAGAAGGAGTACCGCTGGGTATATCCCATGGCACGTGCCGTAAGTCCGGGCACCCAGAACCCGAAGTCCTGCTTGAACTCGATCTGGGCATTGATGGTCGAGGCATTGTTAACCTGGTAGCCCGAAACCATCTGCGCATAGGGGTTCGTGTAAAGCTGGCCCGTCGAATTGGGGGTCAGCGCGCTGCCGAACATCGGGTGCGTGGTCGTCGGCGAATAGCTCTGCGGATAGACGGCCGGGAAGGCCACCGGGTTGGCGGCCATGGCTGAATTGAAGATTTTTTCACCTCCGCCGATCGGGCCGTGATAGTCGTCGAACTGCGCATAGACGCGCACTGTCGCCACCGTGGTTTTGGTCAGCTGCAAATCCGTATTCGAACGGATCGAATAGTTCTTCAGGCTGATGTTATTCTTGAAATCGTTTCCGTTGTCGTTCCGCAACACACCGTTGTCGATGTTGAACGTACCGGCCAGGTAGAAGCGTGCGACACGCCCGCCGCCCGAGATATTCGCATTGAACCGCTGGTTCATGGTCGAAGGTTTGATCAGCTGGTCGATCCAGTCGTTGTTCGGGTAGAGCACCGGGTTGTCCCCACGGCGGGTATGTTCGATCTTGTCCTTCGAATAGGTCAGCGGCGACTGCGGGTTACGCGTCAGCACGGCCTCGTTGGCCAGTTGCATGTAGGTAATGTTGTCGGCGAAACGGAAATTGCGGGTATTGGTCGAAATGGAGTTCTCGGCGCGGAAGTTGAACTGCGTCTTCCCCTCGCGGCCGCTCTTGGTATTGACCAGCACCACGCCGTTGGCACCCCGGGCACCGTAAACCGCCGAGGCCGTTGCATCCTTCAGCACCGAGAAGTCGGCGATGTCGTCCGGCTGGAGACGGGCCAGGTCGGTCGATGACGATTCGATGCCGTCGATCAGGATCAGCGGATTGACCTTACCGGCACCGAACGAACCGACGCCACGAATGAAGAACTCGGCATTGTCCTGCCCGGGTTCACCGCTGCGCTGATAGGAGATCATACCGGCGACCTGACCGCCGATCATCGTCGTAAGGTTGCTCGTCGGGCCTTTCAGCTCCGAAGGCTTGACCGTGGCGATGGCACTGACGAGACTCTCCTTCTTCTGGGTGCCGAAGCCTACAACCACGACATCCTCCATCTCCTGTGCAGCCGTTTTGAGCATAATGGAAAGGATACGGCGGTCTCCGACAACCAGTTCCTGGGGTTCGTAGCCCAGGAACGAGAATGCGAGCACGGAATTCTGGTCGGGAACATGGATCGAAAACTCACCGTTACTGTTCGAAACGGTGCCGTTGGCCGGGTTCGCCTTCTCGACAACGGTCACACCAGAAACCGGGTTGCCGTCTTCATCCACGACCGAGCCCGAAATGGGAAACCCCTTTTGCGGGGAAGGCGCATTTGCGAAACCCGCACCGGAAATGTCGGGAAGCGGGTTTGCAGACATTTTTTCAAACGGGGTGGCGGCCGCGAACGCAGCGGTCAGGCCAAAAGCGAACGAGGCAAACAATAGGAGTGCCCGTTTGCCCCAGGCACAATCTGCCGGGCGGAAAATCATACCAATATTCGTAAACCTTTCACCATAAATGCGATTTTTAAACATAACATTGATAAGGGTTAGTAATTAAATAGGTTAGTTGTAAAACAGACAGACACAACCGGGAACGCTTCCGGGAACAAAGCTTATTATAATAGGTAATAGGTCATAGGCATCTGATTTTAAGGTAGTTGGTTGTTGTATACAAAATTAAATCCAAATGCCCGGCGGCCACGCAGGTCAAATGATCGTAATGAATAAGAAAATGATATTTTAAAAAGGCGCGCGAATATCAATTTACTATAAGTTAATCCCAAATTCTATGCTATCCATAATGGATTTAGCCTCTAAATTTGCCTCAGACCAACGGAGCGCTGCCGGACAGCCGTCGGAATTCCCCGACGGCATGACGATTTATCGTCCCTCCTCATTTCAGATTCACCCAAACTATCAACCAACATGAAAATCATCGACTTGACAGGCAGAATCCTCGTCCTGCTGCTATTTTTCCTCGGCATCGGGCAAACATGCCCCGCCGTTCCCTGGGAACCGACCATCAACCAGGTGGTCTGGCAAGGGAACGCCAAACGGCTCATCCTGCTCGTGGAAACGAAAGAGAGGCCGTTTTACACACCCAACGCCAATGAAGAGTACGACCGGATGCTCAACGGCGAGAACTATACGGGCCTCGGCTGCGCAGGCAGCGCGCGGCAGTTCCTGATCGACAACTCCGGCGGGAAATTCAGCCCTGAATTCATCGTCGTAGGCCCCCTCACGCTGTCGAAATCCATGGGATATTACGGAGGGAAGCCCCAGCCCGGCGAGGGAAACGACGGCGACGTAGGCAAGATGGTCATCGAAGCGTGCAAGATGGCCAAGGAACTGCACGGCATAGACTTCTCCCAGTTCGACTACAACAACGACAACAAAGTCGACAACGTATACCTCTTCTACTCGGGGCCCAACGATACCACGATTCCCACCCCGTGGCCGCATGCGTCGGGCGTAGCCGGTGGCGGCCTGGTGCTCGATGGAAAGCTGGTCGACAGTTATGCGATCTCGCAAGAGATGGCGTCCGAAACGATCCGGGGCGGTTATACCACCTTCCTCCATGAATTCGGACATACGTTAGGGCTCACGGACGATTATTCGGGGCGCCTGGGACGCTTCTCGATCTACTGTGACGGAACGTTCAACGGCGGGATCATCCCGGTCAACTTCAACGCCATGGAGCGATTGATGCTCGGCTGGCTCGACTACGAGGTGATCGACCGGGAGGGCGAATATACGCTCGAACCGCTGGCTAAAAACAAGGGGTTGCTGCTGAAGACCAACAACCCGGACGAATATTTCCTCTTCGAGAACCGGAGCAACAGCGGCGACATCACCCCGTGGGACTCCTATTTCGAATACGGGGGAATGCTGGTGTGGCACATCGACCGCTCCCAAAACATCGTGACCTGGTCGGACGGCAGCGGCACACACTCGAATACCGCCATGGGCATGTGGGGCATGAACGCCCCAAACGGCTCGCCTTCACACCCCTGCCACGAGCTGATAGAGGCGGACAACGACAACAACCCGTCATCCTACCGCGCCGGCATGTATTTCCCGGGCACCCGGCAGGTCACAAAGCTCAGTTCACAGACTCATGCGGAATTCAAGACCTGGGCCGGGCTTCCGGTCGGGATCGAAATCGACGACATCCGGCAGCAAGCCAACGGCAACATCACTTTCACGGTGAAGAAATCCGACGCGGCATCGCTCAGCGTGACAGTAAAAAACAGCGCAGGGAAATTGCAAACCAACACCTACATCAGCCTCACGCCCGTCGACGAGGTCGAGCGTCAATCGGTCATGGTCACCCGGAGCTTGGTAGCCTCCGGAAAGAAAATAACCGGAGACACGGGACTGAGCGGGATATGCCTGTTTGCAGAGATACCCACAGGCAAATACCGGATCGAAGCGGACAAGGAAGGCTACCTGATATACTCCGGATACGTAGAGGTAATGCAGGGTGACAATACCTGCGAAATCACTTTGCAGGCAGTCGAGGAGGCCGGCGGGACGGAGCTCAAATGGCATACGGGACAAAACCTGCAAGGCATATTTTTCGTCCCGGGACAGATCCGGGCGGCGGGCTGGGACAGCAGCGATCTGGCCCCGTATGTGGGACAGACCCTCCGGAAAGTAAATATCCAGCTGGGCGGAGACAACAATGTCGCCGACCTGTACGTCTTCGTCGATGACCAGATCGTATACTGCAAACCCATGGAAAATATCGTCGCGAATGGCGTGACGACCATAGACCTCTCGGCCGAAAATATCGTCATCGAAGCGGGCCGAAGCCTCAAGACGGGCTACCTGCTGCATTCTGCCGCGGACTGGCCTTCGACGGCCGACGGCGGCCCGCAGGTTGACGGCAAGGGCGGCCTTATCTCGACCGACAATGGCAAGACCTGGTACCTGTCGAACGACCTTGGGGTCAATTGGGTAATCTCGATCGTCCTGCACGAAGAGGTCGACGTTCCCGTGGAAAGCGTCGGATTCGACGAACCCGAGATCGAACTGGCCGTGGGTGATGAAATGACCCTGCATGCAAACGTCCGGCCCCTCGAAGTCGCCAACCGCAAAGTGACCTGGGAGAGCAGCGACGAGGCCGTCGTATCGGTCGATGCGACCGGGAAACTAAAGGCGCTTGCCACGGGCAATGCCGTCATCACGGCGACCTCGGTACAAAACCCCGAGGTATACGGCGAGTGCCGGGTTCATGTGAAAATGAGTTCCGACATGGTCGACATCATTCCCTACCAGCGGGAAGTGAAATTATCCTGGCCGGGCTACAACCCCGACTACCGATGGCTGGTAAGCTGGCGGCAGAAAGGAGGCGAGGATTACGCCTCGGCACCCGCGCAGACCGAGACCTCGCTCTATATCAGAGGACTGCAACCCGACACAGAGTACGAAGGGAGCATCTCATCCTCCGACAGCGAGGAAGCCACGCCCGTCAAGTTTGTATTCTCGACGAAGCCTCTAACATCGAAGTATGCCGTAATCGCCCTCGACAAAAAAAGGTTTGCCGTCGGGGAGGCCGCACCGCTGGTCGTCTCGAACATCGCCTGCGACGACTACACAATCACCTGGAAACTGAACGGCACGACGCTCGACGGGGACGAACACGTATTCGCAGAACCCGGCACCTGCGAGTTGCGTGCCGAGGTCACGTTCGATGACGGCACGACCGACGTATTAATCAAAGAATTGGAAATCACGAAATAAAAAGAGACGGCCATGCTCAGAAGAATCCTCATCCTCACCATGCTCTTCGCCGTGGTTACGGCCTGCAGCAAGAGCGACACCGGCAAATCGGGCCATTCGTACGCCCTGTTACAAAAGGATGTGCCGGGTGTATACGAAAACGAAAACAGCCTGTTCATCTACGACAACGACCTCTACCAATACGCCTACAACACCAGCCGGCACAGTTTCCGGATACAGAATACCTCCCAAAGCCGTTACATGGCGTGCATGCTGGAAACGGCCCCCGTGGTCGACCGATACGTCAAGGTGACGGTGGAAACACAGGGAATATCGAGTATCCCCTCGCAGGAATTGCAAGCCTTAGTCCTGAAAATATCTCAGGGCAAGGTCTGGCTATGGGACGAAACGAAAAATACAGGCCTCATCATTCGGCTCGAATAACCCTCCCCGGCAAATACGGAAAAAAGGTTCCGGCAGCCATAGCTGCCGGAACCTTTCCATTATATTGTCAGATATTTCCGCACAATCGGCCGGCTCGCGCCACGCCCAAAATTGCACAAAACACTGGTTACAATTCCTTTCCGACGTTTATATGCACAGGCCCGAGAAGTCCGCTTTCCCGCAGCGGTTCATCGGCCGAGGGCCAGCGGATCACCCAGGTTTTGCGTGCCGCGGGCTTCTGCGCCGCATCGTAGACCAGCCTGTTGAACCAGCTCCCGGTCACTTCGACCACAACCGCATTGGTTCCGGGACGGACATAATCGCTGATGTCCGTACGGTAAGGCGGCGCCCAAAGCGTCTGCACAGGGCGGCCGTTCACCGTCACCGCCGCAATCATCCCGACACGCCCCAGGTCGAGCGTGTAGGCAGCACCCGGCTCCCGGGCTTCGAACGTCGTTTCGTAAACCGCCGTGCCGGAGAACGCCCGCCCCTCTTCGGACAGGCCGAGGTCTTTCCAGGGCTTCAGTTCCGACAGTTCCAGCCTTTCGGGGGCACCCCAACCCGCCGGGAAACGAAGCGTCCAATCCCGCAGGGGGATCGCGGCGGCTTGCGCCCCTGCGGCGACGTGCGGCTGCGGCAGATCGGACTCCGGGACATCCCTCCGGAATACGACGTAGCACGATCCCGACTGCGGCAGTTCGAGCGACACGCGGGTGCGATCCCCGCAGGCGACAGCCTGTGCCCGGGTTCTGCCGCCCGTCGCGGGATCCCACACTTCGACGATGCCGCTGCAACGGAAATCCAGCGTTCCGGCGAAACCCGCACCTTTCGGAGGACACACGAAATACCAGTCCGCCCCTTCCGTACGGCGGTGCGCCCAAAGCACATCGCCCCGGACGTCGGGCGTTATGCCGGCGGCAGCGAGCGCCTCAGGAATCGCCAGCCCCGAAATCACACGACCCCTGCCGACTTTCCGCACGCCTGCGGTACGCCTTCCCCAAATCGCCTTTACGGCTTTGTCGAAACGCCGTTGCGCCTGCATCCCGCCGCTGAGCGTCGCCAACCCCTCGGGGGCCTCGCCGATAACGGTGGCGCCCGCCCGGACGAAGGCGAGGATCTTCTCGAGTGTTGCGGGCAGCATCCGGCAGTTGTCGGGCAGCCACAGCACGCTGTAACGGATACCATCGGGCGTCACGAACATTCCCTCCTCCACGCGGAGGCGGTTCATCAGTATATCGGGGTTGCAATAGTCGTATTTGTATCCTTGCAGGAAGGCGGGATCCTGGTCGGGCTTGGGGCTCAGTTCGTCACCCAGGTACCAGATGATGTCGGAAACGGGGTGCCCCCGCTCCATCATATAGCTGCAACGGGCGAAATAATCGTTGATGACGGGCATGTGTTTCCACCAGGTCTGCCCGCGCAGGAAAGGGGTGCCGATACCCGGCCCGCCGAACGATGTCCCGGGAGGCAGGAACGGCCGTTGCGGGTTATGCGTATAGGTATGGTATATGAGGTGCGTGACGCCCTCGGCCAGGTTGGTATTGGCGACCTCCTTGAGCATACTCCACTGTTCGTCCCACGTATGGGTGAACGAGGTAAAGGCTTCGGCCGAAACCCGAGGCTTGCCGTAGAAACGGGCGGCCGAGGCGGCCGGTTTTATGGGCTTGAAATTCAGCGACCCGACGAAGCCGTCGGTGAAAGGCTGCCAGAATTCGCACATCGGGACATCGGCATATTTGTAATATTCGAGGATGTCGGCCGGGAAAACGTCGCCGGCGGCCGTTTCATACGAAATAGTCAGGCCCTTCTCCCGGGCGAGCGCAGCCATCGTCCCGTAGAAATTCTCGGAAAAAAGTTTCGAAATCGTCGCACGCCAGTCGCGCAGGAACCGCGCCGTGGTCTCCTGGTCGTCGACCACGAAGCCCATGACGGCCGGAAGCCAGCTGCGCAGCGCATAGTCGTTACGCCCGGCGAACTCGGCCTCCATATCGTCCGTCCAGGTCTGGGTCTCGCATTCCCAGCTGTCGAGCAGCATGCCATCGAGCAGCCCGCCGGACAAAGGGCCGTCGTGCAGGCGTCCGATGTAGCCGGCGAACTGCGCCCGGGCCCCGTCGGGCGACAATTTGTTGCACTCCCACCCGGTTCCTTCGGGAGGGGCCGGTGAATTCCGCCGGCCGGTATTGACATGGCCGATGCGCAGGATCGTCCAGCGCCCCTCGGGCACCGTCCACTCCAGCGTACCGTCTTCGCGCATCGCATCCGTGATGTCCACGATCCGATCCCGGGCAACATATGCGGCAGGGTTCTGCTGCGGGTGGGCGTTCGCCCGCTCCAGGTTGCGGAGCGTCCATCCCGCTTCGGACTCCCAGCAGTTTTTCCGGGCTGCCGTATACAGTTTGAGCGACCAGAGCGTCATGTCGTATTTGTTTTCGATCGTAATACGGTACCTGGCGGTTGCACCGCCGTCGGCACAGGCGAACGAGACCGGGGTATTATCCTGCGAATTGGCCGAGGGCACCGCACCGTGCATGACCCGCGTGGCATGCCCGTCAGGGGCTATGGCTTCGACGCTGAGGGTGATGCCAGGCTCGTAACAGCGGGGATGGTTGATGCTGTTCATGCTCGGCAGTTCGATGGTGCGGATCGTGACTGCCTCGGGGAACGTGACCTCGATCCGCACGGGTTCGCCGTCGCCGCACGGCGGCAGGTGCACCGGGCTGCGGTTCGTACCGGAGAGCACCTCCTTCCACGGCAGGTCGCGGTTCCCTTCGGCCGAGAGGGGCTTCAGGAAATCGCCGGTATCGTCCAGCGGCGTGGGAAAGGCCAGCACGGCAATGTCGCGGTAATCGCGCCATGCCTCCCGCCCCGTCTGCGGAAGGGGCAGCACCACGCCCCTGTCCCCTGCCGAAGCATCCGTGCGGCTCCAGGCCAGATGGCGCATCGCATTCGACGGTTCGATCCACGGGCCGCCCGAGGTCGCCCATCCCGAGCAGTTCTGCATCGTAAAGCGCAGCCCCAGCCGATGCGCCTCTTTTGCGGCATGCTTCACCACGTCGTCCCACATCGGGCTCAGCGCCGTGATCTGGGGTTCGACGCCCGGCCACGGGCCGCCGAACTGCCCGTGGAACAGTTGCACGCCCGAAATCCCCGCTCCGGCAATCGCCTCGAGGTCTTCGGTAATTCCCTCGGCAGATACATTGCCGCCGATGAAATGGAACCACGTCTGGGGATAGTTGATCCGGGGCGGCGTCCGGAAATTGGAAATATCGTCAGCCCCGAAGGGACGGCGCAGCTCTTCCGCATCGGGCACGGCCGCCACCTGGCCGAAGGCCGCGCGGGCGGCCATGACGGAGAGCAATAAAAAGCAGGTTTTATAGATGATTCTCATAAGTCCGGGTATTAGCAAACAACACGTTACGGAAGGGTTAGCGTACCAGGGGGAATTCCGAGATGCGCAGCGTCGTACAACCGTAGGGTATCAGTTCGATCTCCTCCTCGGGGCAGGGGCTTGCGCAAACCGAGTACGGCAGGGGCCCGGCCATTTCGTTATACAGCGTCCAAGTCGGGATCTCGCGCGCCCTGACCCGTATCCTGACGGGTGCATTTTCGGGATTCCAGAAAAAGCGTCCCTGCTGTTTTTCCTTGTCCAAAGATACGGAAAAATGTTTTTCGGGTTGTTCCGCGGCACGCGCAAGTATCCCGTAATTCCACTTGTCGGCAGAGGTCACCTCGTAATATTCGTCGCCGAACTGGGCTGTCTCGCCGTCGCCGAACGGTTTTTTCTCCCAAGTCTCCCGCATGGCGAGGGCATACACCAGCGGGCCGCGCTCGACGGCCACGGAATTTTCGTACCAGCGGCTCGTGGTCACTTCCATCGGCAGGCGCAGCACGAGCCGGTCGCCGTCGCGCCACTCCCGGTCGAAGACGGCCATGCTCCCGCCGCGGGGATTCCCGATCACCGTCCCGTTCAGGCAGACCTCGGCGTTGCGGCACCAGGCGGGAATGCGCAGGTGGAACGGGAATTTGCAGGCTTTTTTACCGGACATCCGGATCGTGAAGCGGATTTCGTCCTCCATGGGATAGGCCGTATCTTCGCCGATCGTGACCGCATGCCCGCCGCCGACCTTCAGCGAAACTTCGGAAGGCGAATAGAGCATCGCCGCCACACCGCCGCCGGGCGCGGCATACCACAGGTTCTGCGTGAACTTGGGCCATCCCTGGTGCATGTTCGAGAAACAGCAGGGGTATCCCGAAAGCGTCCCGAAAACGATGTCCGTGCGGGCGTGGTTGGCGTCCTCGTAGAAATTATGCGTATGGCGGGTCGCCATCACCTGATTGGGCTGCTGGAAATACTGCTTGTGCATGAAGTCGTCGGTGACCTGCGTCGGCAGGGCATTGAACGCGATGCGTTCGAGGTGGTCGGCAAAGGCGACGTCGCCCGTGATTTCGGTCATCTTTTCGAGCGAATACATCAGTTCGACGGCCGAACACAGCTCCGAGCCCTGCGTAGGGTTATTCCCGTGCAGCCCCTCGTCCCCGCCGAACATTCCCTGGGGCTGGCCGTGCAGCAGCCGGATATCGGACAGCCCCTTTTTCACGGCGTCGATATACTCCCGGTCGGGATGCTGCTGGTAATAGATAACCGGTTCCTTGAGCCCCTGCGCCAGGTTTACGCAGTGGATGGAGCCGAAGCGTTTGAGGTCGTCCGAGCGAAGGAACATACGGGTGAAATCATGCCCCTGGCTGTGGAGCAGGTCGCCCAGTTCCAGCAGGAATCCGTCACCGGTCAGGTTGTAAAGCCAATAGACGGCCTGCAGATTGTCGCACACCCGGTAGCGTGCCCAGAATGTCCAGTGCCCCAGCGGTTTTTCGGGCAGGGTTTCCAACTGGTACCGGAAATAGCGGGTCATAAAATCGACGACGCGCCGGTCGCCAGTCGCGGAATAGTACTGCTGGAGTATCTTCAGCACCACCATCCTCGGCCACCAGTCGGCCGAGTTGTCGCGTTGCAGGCCCGCCTCGTAAGGATAGTCCTGTGCCGGGCCGAAATAACCGTCTTCGCGCTGGCTTTGCAACGCCCATTCGACCCAGGGCTGCACTTTTGCCTTGAGCTGCCCGTCATCCAGGATATAGGCCAGCGGCAGCAGCCCGTCGATCCAATAGGGGCCGCGCTCCCACTGGTCGCCGTCGCCGCCCAGCCAGCCGTTACGCGGGCCCATGACCTCGGGATAGAGCCTGTCCATCTGTCCGGTCGCCCCGGAACGCTGGCGTTCCAGCATTTCGAGCAGCCAGCCCTGCGCCCGGATCGCACCCAGCGGCAGCTCGGCATAGGCTTTGGGCGCCAACGGCGCCCGGTTGTGCGCAAAGGGCGCCCCGGAATCTTCGCCGCCCGCGAACCCGGCGGCAGGCGCAAAGGCGAGCGCCAGCATCATACATATTTTCAGATATTTCATGTCCTCTCAATTTTTATCCTGCGGAGTAATTTTCACCCGTTCGAAGAATTTGACCCGTACCGGCCCCAGCAGGCCGGAAACCCGCATGTACTTCTCCGCATCCGGGGCGTCGTATTTGCTGATGTTGCTTCGGGTCATCCGTTCCCCCGGGGGCAGCTTGCCGTCTCCGATGAGCCGGTTGGGCCAAAGGTTGACGACGTCGACCGACAGGCGGTTGCGCCCGGCACGGACATACGGGGTGATGTCGACCTCATAGGGCGAGCACCACGAAACGGGGAATTCATGTCCGTTCACCCGGATCACGGCCACATCCTGCACATTTCCCAGGTCGAGCAGCACCTTCCGCCCCCGGATCTGATCTTTATCCAGATCGAAAGCGTTTTCATAGACCGCCTTTCCGGAATAATAGCGGATCAGGGGCTCCGGGGATTCCGTCCACGAGATCAGTTCCGGAAAGACAACGGCCTCTTTCGGGCCCCAGTCAGGGTCGAAGCGCACGCTCCAGTCGCCGCCGACGGTGATTTCCGACGGCAGGCGTTTCGCCTCCGCGACCGAGGTGCTTCCGTTCGACCAGTACACCGTGTAGTGTCCCGGGTCGTAAACGGCGGCATAGACATCCGTCCCCGCATATTCGAACCCGACCTGCGGATAGCGGGGCGAGGAGGACTGCGCCGCGGAAAGCGGAGAACCGCTGCGGTCGACCCGCACGATGTGCTCCGCCTGCCCGCCGCCTTCGGTGAACACTACGAACACGGCTCCTTCGGGGGCAAAGTGCATCGGGATATGCGTGTATCCGTCCTTCTCGTAATAATAGGCCACCGGGCTGATCCTGCCCGTGAGCGGATCCCAGAACTCGGGAGTCCGCCCCGTAACCCTGAAGCGGCATTCGACATCCTCGAAGCGGTCGTAAGCGACGGGCGTGTAACGGTAGTAATAGTCGTCAATGCCGTTCAGGGCGAAACGATTTGCCACGAAATAGATATCCTGCCGATCCGTGGCGCGGTGGATATAGTCGAGCTTCGTCGCCGGGTTATCGGAGACATACGAGAAATCGGGTGGTGCCGAAAGCGACCTGAGCACATGGCTCAACTTCTGCCCGCGGATGACGCGCCCTTTGCCGTAGAGGTTTTCGGTGCGGTTGACGCCGTCCAGCCAGCTGCCCGCATTGCACCGCCACATACGGTTCACGATGTCGTTCAGTTCCCTGTCCCCATCCGGATAGCGGGACAAGCCCGTCGTCCGCCGGGGCGGCTCGCCGACGAGCACCATGCCGTCCAGCACCAGGCGCTCGATCCTGCGCATCACGTCGAGGTCGATCTGTTCGAGGCGGGGCAGCACCAGCACCCGGTACGACATGCCGTCGGGCAGCACGAGGCGCCCGTCCTCGACCGAAAGGCGGTTCAGGATCACGTCCTTCGAACATTTGTCCCAGTCGTAACCGGGGCCCAGGTCGGTCACCTCCTCTTTCAGGAAGACCATGTTGGGGACGTCATCGCCGTTGTAATAGAGCGCATCGGCGACGAACAACCCTTGTTGGAGCAGGTACGAACAGCGGCCGATATACCCCACGAAATCCCCGGCCTGCTCCCACCACGTCACGTTGGGGTTGAGATGCGTACCGGCGAAATACTCGATGCCGGGCTTGCCGTACTCCCCGGGCGAAGTAGTGAAGGTGTGCCATACCAGGCGGTTGACGCCCGAACAGAATATCCGGTCGATCAGTCCTTTCAGGTCACGGGGCGACCGTTCCCAGTGCGGGCCGATGCTGGTCGGGCCTTCGGCTTCGACGAACCGCTTACCGTTGGTATGCGCCGCACAGGCGCTTTGCCGCACCGACAGGCGCGCCTGCTCGGAGGCGACGTGCGAAGTGGAGCGCGCCCAGTATTCACCGTGGGGAATATCGCATGCGCCCATGACCTCCAGAGCATCGACCGGCGTGTAACAGGGCCCCCCGGCCTCGGGGTCTATCAGCATGCCGTTCGCGTTGGCGAACTCCCGGAAAGGCTTATAGTGGTAGTTGAGGATGCAGTCGCTGACCGTCCGGCGAATGTCCTGCAGAAAACGGTTCGACACCTCGGGGCTGTCGACGACACGGCCGGTCATCACCGGCAGGTAGGCCCAAAGATCGTAGCCCCGGAATTTCCGGAACTCTTCGGGAAAACGGTTCGTCCAGTTGACGAGCCCCATTTCCCAGCTGTCGGTCAGCAGGAACTTAACGCTGTTCCCCTCTTCCCGCGCAGTCCCGACCAGCGGTTGCAGCACATGCTCGCGGAACGCATCGAAGGCGTCGGGATTCAGGTGGTCGAGCGACAAGCCCGCCCATCCGTCGCTCGAAGTCGAGGTATGGGCTCCGGTGCATGTCCAGCCGTAGCGGATCACCGTCCACTCCCCTACCGGGGCGTCCCATTCGAGCGTCTTGCCGTCGTAAAGCGCCGTCAGATCGAGTATCTCCTCCCGGGGGAGGGGCTCGGCACCGGAATCGTAATAAAAGTCGGCGCTCAATCTTTCAAGCGGAAACATCTCCTGGAAACCCAGTCCGCTGAAAAACGCCTTGGCCGACCAGTTCGGGATGGCCTCATCGCGCATCGGAGTGCCCTCCGGAGCCTTTTTCACGGCCTGCACACGGACATCCTCATACATATACCATGTCGGCGGCTGCGGCAGTTCCAATTCGACCCGGCGTCCTCCGGCGACGTCGGTTTCCGACCAGGTCAGTTTTTTCAAGGCCAGTTCGGGCGTGATATACGGCCCGCCGGGATTCCAGCCGCTGGTCACGTTGACGGCGAGGGCGATCCCCAGCCGGTCGGCCTCGCGCACCGCATGGCGGTAAAGCGCCATCCAGCCGGGCGAGAGGAACACGTTGCCCGGCCCGGGCTTTCCGGTCACCTGGTTGAATCCCCCGGCGTCGATCAACGAGGCCGCCCCGTAGCCTTTGGCCTTCATCTCTTCGAGGTCGCGGGTGATCGACGCCTCGGTGGCGACCCCGTTGAGCCACCACCAGTAACACGACATCCCGGCCTCGCCGGGAGGCGAAGCGAATTTTTCGGCCAGTTCCCGGGGCGAAACCTTCGTTACGGGCGCCAGGCTGAAATCGGCCTGCGCCGCGGCACGCTGCCCGGCAATCAGGGAGAGGAAAAAAACAATCGGTAAAAAACGCATATCATCGGTAATTTCAGGTTATGGCTCATCCGTCTGTCAGAGGGCCTTGTGCAACCCCTCGTGTTTGACCACCCATCCTTTTGAGGGAAATCCGGGGGCATTGCCCGACGGCGCACCGTCCCAGCCGGCAGCCATCATCGCCACGGCATAGAGCAGCCCGCCGTTGCCCGGGAAATAGGGGAACGGCGCACGTCCGCCGCCGACCAGCCCGCAGGCATCGAAGTCGAAGGCCGGGTAATCCAACAGGTAATCGACCGCCATTTCGGGTTTCCCGAGCCGGGCGGCGCACATGGCGAGCATGGGGAAATCCCAGCCCCAGGTCTCGTGCAGCTTCCATTCGCGGTGCACCTTCATCAGCGTCCGCTCCATCGTGGGGATATCCACCCCGTCGCCGGGCAGCATACCGTAGGCGCCGATAAGCGCCGGGTGCTCCCAGTTGTAGCGCGTCCACATCCCGTCGATATTCTCCCACGAAACGTATACGCCCTGCTGCACGGGAAGCGGCGACAATTTATCGCAGACCCGTCCGTACTCCGCCTTTGCCGGCAGGCCCAGCCGCTCGCGCCACAGGCCGGCGATCCGCAGCCCGGTGAGCCAATAGCTCAGCTCGAATGTCGGGTTGATGGTCGTCCGCGGGTCGGCATTCTCACCTACGACCTGCAACGGGTACCCCAGGACATAGCGATCCGCCGCCACATCGTAATGCGCATAGGAAGCCATGAAATCGGCGGTTTCGAAAACCACGTCACGCCATTTTTCCAGCGTTTCGCGCGTGGGATGCTGCCGGTATTCGAGTTCGGCGTAGAAAATCGGGTGCGGCTGTTGCCAGATGAGCAGCGCCGTGGTTTCCAGCGGCCACTCCCACCACGCATGGTCGCCGATAGTCTTGGGCCAGCGGGCGCCATCGTATCCCTGCATGGCGGCTTTGCGCCTGTACGTGGCAAGATTGTCCGCAAAGACCTCCATCATCCCGGAAGCCATCTTCCAACGGCCCCACAGGGCATAGTGGGTGCAGTGCCACCAGATCATCTCGTGGTGGTACTTGCCGTACCAGCCGTTATTGACAAGGCCGCTCTCCTGCGGCGGGAGGGATCCGGCCTCGTTGACGGCCATCACGTATTGGGAGAGCACGACCCGCCGTTCCAGCTCGTGCCAGCGGGGATCGGAACTCCCCGAGAGGTCGATGGCACCGCCGCCCTCCCAGAACTCGCGCCAGTGCCGGGCGCTGGCGCTTCGGGTCTGGGCGAAGGTCGGCACGGCGGCATTGCCCAAGATTTTGTCGAAGCAAACCACAAAACTGATCTCCCGCGCATCGGTGGCGGGAATCAGTTCGTAACAGTGCTCCTGCGTCCGGCGGAGCACTGCCCCGGCGTCCCACTGCACGTGGACATCGTAATTCGTATCGTCGAGCTGCCTGTGGAAGCTGGCCATATGTGTCCCGGGCGAAAGCTCCGTAAGGTGCCTTCCGGGGCTGTCCCAGTCGGCGGCACTGCCGAATTCCGTGTTCGACGGGAAAGGAAACCGCAACGAGATGCCGACCGTTCCGTCGGCCACTTTTTCCGACTCGATCCTCACGGCCACGGCGTCCTTCTCCGGATGCCCGACAGTCGTTACGACCACCTCCCGGCCGTCGATGCTATAACGGCTCGTCGCCGTCCCCGTCCACAGGTCGAGCCGCTGCACGGGATCGGTCAAATCCCCGATCCCGGCCCGCGAGCCGTCGTCCTTTATCAACACCAGCCCGATGCGCCCCAGGTTGATCCGCTGCGGGTTGCGCACCATCCAGTCGCGCAACGCCCCCTGCTCGGGATTGGGAATGTCATAGCGCACCATACGGCCCTGCGCCTCCCATTCCGCGCCCCTGAAATCTTCGGGGCGCTGCCCCTGCGGCAGCGGGAAACGGTACCAGCCCCAGTTCGACATCGTATTGGCATTGTCCGAAAAGGTCTGCATACCGCTGATATCGAACCCGAAGGCGAACTCCCCGTTGCCGACCTGCATCGGCCCGCGCAGATTGCCCTCCCGGATTTCGGGGTTATGGCGCGTTACGACCGCTTTGCGGTCTATTTTCCTGGCCGCATACGCAGGATGCGAAAGCGGCAACAGGGCTGCACACAAAACGAGGGCGGCAGCCCTGGCGGGCCGGGACAGATATCCGGCCGGGATTTCAGCATTCATATCGGTTCGGGTTTGGGATTCGTATTCCATCTAAAAAGTTTGCGGTTCCGGCCGAGCGGCAGGCAACCGCAGGCCGTGCATCGGGAACCGTTTTTTCCGTATTACAAAATTGCCCCTTATTTTCAAAACGGCAGGCGGATAAATTGATTTTTAGCCTGTGTATTTTGACCGAACGGGGTTCGGCCATCTGACGGAAGCGGTTCCGGCACAGGAGTCTTCGGGAAAGGAATTGCCAGAAGGGAAAGGGCCGGAATTCCGCTTCCGCCCGGAAAAAACAGGGGCGGAGCCGTTACAGCCTCCGCCCCGCCCAATCTTACCGTCATCCGTCAATACACCTCGAATTCATAGATTCTGGCGGTATTTCCTTCGCTTTGGTCAGGTTTTGAGACCACGAGCCTCACGTATCGGGCTGTTACGGGCTGCGGAAGAACCCTGTCGGTTTCGAGGGCCGTGTTGTCGTAGACCGTGTCCACCGTTTTCCACTCTTCGCCGGTGCTCCGGCGCACCTGCAGGGAGTACTCCTTTGTGATGTAGTCCAGGGCTTCGAGCGCAGCGTGCATGACATACCAACCCCGGATCGTGGTCTCCCGTCCGAGATCCACCCCCAGCAGCTTGGGTTTGGCATCGCTGTAATCGCACCACTTGGTGGATACGTCCTCGTCGGTGGCGCACTCGGCCCTCTCGGAGGCGTTGACCTCCCCCGACCTTTCCACGACAGGTTTGCCATAGAGCAGGTTTCGCCGCCCGGCCTGCGAGGCGTCGGCGCCTTTCACGGGCAGTTGCACGCGCAGCAGGTCGCAGGCCGCACCGATACCTCCGGCGGGGTCTTCGGCCACCGTCGCCGCGAACACCACGATGCGCGGGTCGTCGGGCAGTACCAGCTGCCGTGCCCCCTCGGGGATGTCGAGGCCGATGCGGAACATGTAGGTGAATTCGTAGGGCCTGTCCTCGTTGCGGATCATATCATGCTTGTGCGTGCCCACGAAGGCCACCTGCACATCCTTGAGGTAGGGCTCGGTATGCCCCGTATGGCCCCACTGTCCGATGAAGCCGCCATAATAGGGTACCAGTGCCGTGTGCTCCTTTCCGTCGACGGTGAATACGGCCTGCGTGTCGTTCATGGTCGAGGCGGCCAGCAGGTAGAGCTTGCCGTAGCGCCCGCGGGGCAGGTCGATGGTGTCGCGGCGGCATTTGACGCCGTTCTCCGCGGCGGGATCCCCCATCTCGAAGCCGACACCCCCGTACACGATGCGGGACGGCAGCAGCTCGGCGGCGTAGGAGCAGCCCTTGCCGTCGAAGTTGGCGTCCGAGCGGAACGGGTTGTAAGAGGCCGTCTTGACGTTGTAAGGCAGCTCCACCGCCGCCTCCGCGGCGGGCGTGAGCGCCCGGGCGGGCCTGGCGAGTTTCACGCGGAAAGTCTTCATGCCGAAGGGCCCGACCTCGAAGCGCAGCTCGCGGCCGCTGAACTCCGCGTCGCCCACGACATCCTCCACGCCGTTGAGCTCCCGGGCGTCGACGATCTGCGCCGCGAAGCCCACCACGGCCTGCTGCGACCCGAGACCCGAGGTCTCGTAGAAACGAACCACATATTCGTCCGAATCCTCGGCCTGTTTGAGCGCCCGCAGCGCCACATTGGGGTTCTGCGAGGAGGCCAGCGAGAAGCTGCGGCCCAGCACCCCGCCATGGCGGGGCGCGACGAATGCCCGAAGCGGCTGGTTGAGCACCTCGGCCTTGCGCACGGCACCTCCCGCGCGGTAATCGCCCGCGTGCCCTACGATCGAGTAGGTGAACGTATGGTGTCCGAAGTCCTGCTTGTTCTGGTAGGCGTAGCCGCCCTTGGTCGCAGGCGTATGCAGCAGCGTAAGGCGCAGCGTGTTGTCCGCGGGTTTGTCCCAGCCGTACTTGCTGTCGTTGAGCACCGAGACCCCGTAGCTGCCGTCCGCGTCGGTGAGGTCGGCCCACTGCTGCGCATAGACCTCGTAGGCGGTCGCGGTGTTGTTGCCCCGCGCCACGGAGCCCACGCCAAGGTCATAGACCGCCTCGGGGTTCGAGACCGAAAGCGGGAACTCGGCCTTCAGCAGCGCATTGGACGACTGCCAGTCGATGTCGTTCACAAGGTCGATCCTGTCGGCCTGGGCGCCTTCGCGCAGCGTGATCCACTGCCGGAAGCGGGAATCCCCCAGCGTGCGTTCCACGCATACCGAGGCGCGCAGGGGCCCCTCTTCGGCCACGGTGACCTTCACCTCGCCCGTGATGGCCTGCGGCGATGCGTCCACGGTCTTCTTGAGGATCTCCCAGGCCGGCCAGCTGTAAGACTCGTTCTGCGGGAAGAACGCAAGGCGGATGGACTTGCCGGCGGCCACCAGCTCGCGGCCATGACGCTTGTCGACGATCGACGAGATGTCGCCGTTGGCGTCCAGCGTAAGTTTATAGACGCTGTTCTCCAGCCCCCATGCGCCGGCCTTTATCGCCGGGGCCTTCGGCTGCCCGCCCTTGCGGATGTCGTAGACGGCATACCCCGCAGCCGGGACGGTGGCCTCGACCAGCAGCCGCGTCTGCCCCTGCTGCGTGCCCAGCACCTGCGAGGGAACCCGGACGCCCTTGTCGTCGTAGACCGTGAACTTGCTGCCTTCGAGCGGAAGCGTAACCTCCACCACGTCCGAGACCTCGAACCCCGCAGCGTTGTAGAGCACCACGGGGAGCCCTTTGACATCGGTATCCAGACCCCGCGAAACCGCGCCAACCGAGGTCGTGAGTACGTCCCCGAACTGTTTGAGCGAGATCAGCTCGTCGTTCCACGAGAACTCGTAGGCACGGGGGAGGCTCGTACCCGTAAGGTCGTCGTGAAACTGGTGCCAGATAAAGCGTTTCCAGGCCTCGGTGAGAACCTCGCGCGGGTAGGGCACGGCCCCGAGCCAGTCGGCGGCAACGGCGCTGCGCTCGGCAGCGTCCGCAAGCTGCTCGTTACGGCGGTTGTAGAGCTTCATCGCGGCCTGCGAGGTATAGCAACCCGTGGCATGCACGTCCATCAGCAACTCCCCGTTCCACACCGGAAGCTCCGGGTGGGAGGAATAGGGAAGATAGTCCTTGTAGAGGCGGTCGCTCGTGGCGCTGATGATCTCCACCGGCCCGTCGCCCTGCAGTCCCAGTTCCAAAGCCCGAACCGACTCGATGGTCGGGGCGCCGCCCGTGTCCCCCGTACCATAGTAATGGTAAACGGCATTCAGAGGGTTGCTCTGGGCGATGTCCTGCAGGTACTTGCTGTGGCTGAGGTCTTCGTAACGCCACTTGGTCGTATAGTTGTGCGCGTCCATCACGGCCATGATACGGGAGCCGTCAACGCCCTGCCACAAGCCGATCTCGAACGGAATCTTGCTCGTACCGTGGAACGGGCGGTGCCGCCACATGAGTTTCTGAGTCGAGAAACCGATAAGACCGCTGTGGGCCGCGATCGTCGGAAGCGTCCACCCGAAACCGAAGCAGTCCGGAAGGAAGATGTCCGTGCCTTCGACCCCGAATTCCCGGCGGTAGAAGTGCTGCCCGTACAGGATATTGCGCGTGAAGGACTCCGCAGAAGGGATGTTCGGATCCGTCGCGTCCCACGTGCTGCCCGTGACATGCCAGCGCCCCTCGCGGATGTAACGCTTGATCAACTCGTACTGGTGGGGGTAGTACTCCTTCATCCACTGGTACTTGATGCCCCCTTCGAAATTGAATACATAATCCGGGTAGGTGCCCAAGAGGAACAGGTTCTGATCCAGCGTCTTTGGAATGTACTCACGGATCGAACGCTGCACATCCCAGTTCCACTGGGAATCAAAATGGGCGTTCGAGACTAAATAGGCCCGAACTCTATCCTGTGAAAAAACCGCTGCGGCGATAAACACCGACATTAACAATAATAAAATGCGTTTCATGGGCTGGTTGGATTAGACTATTTCTGGGTTAAGGAATTTTATATCCGTATCGGGTTCCAAAATTAGCCGGAAACGCCCCGCAAAAAATATTTTTAAATGACATATTAGTATGACCTTTTGACATAATTCGTAAAAAAGCACAAACGACGCGGATATTTCGCACTCCCGGCACAAAAACAGGGCTGCGGGGCATCCGGCAAAAACGGGGACACCATGTCCGGGATACAAAAACAGGAATGCGGAAAGCGCCCCTTGGCCTTCCGCATTCCAGCTCCCGAATCCGGGGGCGAGGGCACCCCCGGATGTTCAATCGAAACACTCCGGACAGGGGCGCGGCACAAGTTCGAATTCGAGCACACCGCCCTGCACGATCTGTTCGTGCGTGATGAAAGGACGGGTGAGCCGCTCGCCGTTGAGCCGTGCCGCACGGATATACTTGTTCACTTTCGACGCCCCCGGGGATTTGATGACAAAACTGCGGCCTCCGGGCAGGGTGATTTCCACCCGTTCGAAGATCGGAGAACCCAGGGCATATTCCCCCGAGGCCGGATTGACCGGATAAAAACCCATCGCCGCAAAGACATACCACGCCGTGAGCGCACCGCCGTCCTCGTCGCCGCTCAGCCCGGTCGGGCGGTCGTCGAACCAGATGTCGGCAATCTGCCGGACACGATGCTGGGTTTTCCACGCAGCCCCGGCGTAATTGTAGAGCCACGGGACATGGAACGCCGGCTCGTTGCCCGCCGGCATGAGCCCCTGCAACCCAGTAGCGTCGGGCATCCGCCCCATGAATTTCCACTTGTCGATCTCCGGCCCCCGGTTATAAGCCTCGTCGAGACGGCGGACGAAAGCCTCCTCTCCACCCATCAGGGCGATCAGTTGCGGAATATCGTGCTGCACATGGAAGACATGGACGCAGGCATTGACCTCGGCGAAGTAACTCCGGGCTCCGAAGCCGTCGCACAACTGCGGGTCGAACGGCTCGACCCATTCACCCCGCTCGTTTCTGGGGGCGAAATAACCGATCGCCGGATTCCAGAGATTCAGATAGTTGCGCGAACGCCGCAGCAACAGTTCATAATCGTCCATGCGCCCCAGGTAACGCGCGACCTGCGCCAGGCACCAGTCGTCGTAGCTGTGTTCGAGCGTCACGGAAACCGCCTGCCTCTTTTCCCAGCCGTCGTCGACATACGGATATTTCTCCGGCTCTCCGGGAGCCAATGCCGGGAAATAACCGTGTTCGGAATAAAACCTGTCGGGCTCGCGCGCCGCCCCCGCACGCCAGGGGATCATCGTACCTTCCAGCGCATTCTTGCGGAGCCCCTCGTAAAGTTTTTCCACATCGAACCCCGTGATTCCCTTGCGGATGGCCTCGGCTGCGAACGAGGCCACATGGTTGCCGATCATCGGATCCCCGTGCCAGTCGGGGCCGCCGCCTTCGAACCAGTCGCCGCCCCACTCCGTCAGTTCGGGAAAAGAGGGCACCCACCCCCATTGCTCGTAGATGCGGGCATACGACTGCAGCTCGTCGGCCTTGCGCGCAGGATCAAGCAGGATACCCAGCGCATGGAGGTTCCGGTAGGTATCCCACATCCAGTCATCGTTGTAAAACGGCCGCGCATCTTCGTGGACACAGCGGTCGAAGCCGCTGTAATACCGCCCGTATTCCGACTGGTCGACCATCCGTTCATACGTACGGTAAAGCGAGGTATAGAATATCCGGCGTTCCCGGTCGGTTCCGCCCTCCACGCGTATGCGCCCGAGCGCCTTTTCCCAAATGTCCCGGCTCCGCTTCTTAACCGCACCGAAAGCAAGTCCCCCGGTTTCGGCTTCGAGGTTGGCACGCGCCTGTTCCACGCTGATATAGGAGATACCTACCCGGAAGCACACCTTACCGAACCCTGCCGGGGCAGAGAACCAGGCGCCGACATCGCGGCCCGACGCCGATCCCTCCGCGGAAAGCCGCTCCCCGCAACGCGTGCCGGAGCTATCGAAAGGCCGGTCGGCGACGGCATAGAAATATTGGCGGGCATAATCGACCGCTTCCCAGCCCGAAACGACCCGGTCACCGCAGACATCGACCTCGCCTTCGGAAGTGAGCCGGAAAAGCACGTTCGCCTGCCGCCCTGCATCCGTGAAGTCGAATTCGTAAAGGGCCGTCCGCTCGGCGGTCGTCCACTCGGCCCATATCCCGAAATCCTCCAGCCACACCCGGTGCGACCAGGGATGCAGTTCCTCCAGGTCATGGTCGTACCACGAAGAGGAGCGCGCCGGGTCGAACGAGATGTCGCCCGCCGTGGGCATGACCGAACCGGCGATTCCGCTCCGGTAGCGGGGCATATTGAGGGCGATGCCGTATATCCGGTCGGAAAAATAGCGGTCATTGAGCCCGGGCTCGGTTACGGGGTAGATCCGCACCATGGAATGGGGCCGGTGCACCTGCGGGGTGACGGTCGTCAGCAAAGGGGCCACGCCGCCGATATTGGGATCGACCCAACGGCCCACGCCCTCGTCGCGGCAGGCGGCCAGGGCGGCAGCGAGGCCCGCGGAAAAGGCCAGGAGTAAAATTCGCGGTTTCAGCATTATTCTATGTTTTTATCAGATAAGAAAATTCGTAAAAAATCGGTTCCGGGAGCGGGAATTACGGGCAAAAATCCCTATATTTGTTAAGTAAGCCATAAGCCATGAAGTACATTCTGAAGGAGATCACCCCGCTGGGAAAAAACGACCTGTTCATCGCAAACTACTGGCCCGACAACCAGATGGATTTTCCCCTCCATTTCCACGAGGACTACGAATTGTGCCTGACGCTCAACGTGCGCGGGAAACGCATCCTGGGTAACCTGGTCGAGGATTTCACCGAAAAAGACCTGGTCATCACCACTCCCAACGTACTCCACTGCTACAAACGCGACGACGCCTTTCTCAACGTCCGCTGTGAGGTCGTCGTGATCCAGTTTCCCAAAGAGCTTCCCTCGTGGGGCATTTTCGACACCGACCAACTGCGGAACATCCGCAACCTGCTCTGCCAGCCTGCCCCGGGGCTCAAGTTCTCGGAAGAGACGGCCGAAGCCGTCCGGGAGCGATTGCTGCGCCTGCCCCGAACCGAGGGGTTCGAGGCCGTTCAGCTGTTTTTCGGGATACTCCACGAACTGGCCTGCGCCGACCGCACACAGGTTGAGCTGATCGGAGTCCAGAGCAGCGACAGTACCCTTCCGCACAGCCGCCGCATCAACAAGATCGTACAGTTCGTCGAGAAGAACTACCACCACAAAATCTCGCTGGAAGACGTCGGCGAACTGGTCGGCATGTCCGCCTCATCGGTGAGCCGCTTTTTCAAACAACGCACCCGCCACAATTTCTGGGACTATCTCAACGGGTTCCGCATCGACCGCGCCGCACAAATGATGATCGAAACCGAGCACACCATCTCGGAAATCAGCTATGCCTGCGGGTTCAACAATATCTCCAACTTCAACCGCGTATTCCGGGAGCGGATCGGCACGACGCCGAGCGACTACCGCAACAAATTCAAGGAGTCGATCATCCCCGACCGCTGACCTCCGGCACCGCGCACACCCGGCAATTACACCGGAACCGCCGTACGCCACAGGCACCGCCCGGGCGTACGGCCTCTATTCCGGGTCAAGGGAAATCCGGGCTATTCGCCGTTCCACAACTCTTTGATGGTCTGTTCGATGTCCATGCCGTAGGGGACCTTGTCGCTTTTGGCGACGGCTCGGCTCAGGAATACCGGCCCGCCGGCCGTGAGCGATACGACGCGCGCACCGGGCATCTCGAGATGGCCGTGCGGATCGTTTTCGCGCAGCCAGTCATAGGCATAGCGCAGCCATGCCCGGCGCGCGGGGACATCCTGCATATAGAACCAGGTGATCTCGTCATATCCCCACACGTAATGGTCGTTGAGATCAGCCACCCCGGGGTGGTCGCTGACCCCGAAATTATCGAACTCGACCAAATAGGGCAAGGCATCGCACCGCCAGCCGCTCGGGGTGACACAGGCAGGGCTCTTGCCGAAAATGGCATTGAGATGCCCCTTTTCCAGCACGCACCGCATCGGCTCTTCGGGAACTTCCTTGATGCGCAGCGGGTATGAGTTGAAATCGAGAAGACTCCGCTCGCCGACCATCATGCCCTGGCTGCCCGCATGGGCGTCGAAAAGCACGAAGTGGCGGCGGGCACGCGGATAAACCCATGCGCGGACTTTCTTCAGGAAACTGTCCCACGACTGCCACTCGTGGTCGTTCATGCCCATCAGGTAGACCTGCCCCAGGTGTACGGCCTCAACACCGATATCCACATAGGAGCCGATCAGGTACATCAGCCACAGCTGCGTCTCGACGCGCGTGATATCGGGCACGCTGCCGCCCGGCCCCCACAGGTCGACATACTTGCCGTCGGGCGAGAGCATCTGCGAATAGTCGAAATTACGCTCCTCGACGGGTAACCCCAGCGCCTCGAACGCCCAGGCCGGCACGGGGACTTCGTTCACGTCGCGGTAAACGGCCTCGAAGGCCGCAGCCTGGAAGATCACGTCGGGGTCGAAGGCATGTACCTCCCCGACCAATGCTTCGGCACCGGCCCAGAAACCCGGCTCCGTGAGCACTTTCTCATCGCCCCAGCGATAAATAGCCCGCCCGATGAACTTTGCACCCGTATTCCGGATAAACGCCACGTCGGCCGCCTTGTCCGGATAAGTCCCGTCGTTGCAATAGGGATCCACCGTAAGGAACTCCGACATGGTGACGGCACGTGCCAGATAGCGTTCCAGCACGGCCTGCGAAACCGAACCGTCGAAATAATAAGGGTTTTCGGTGCGGCTGCACGAACCGGCCACGCACAAAAGGCCCAAAGCCAGCGATAAAATCAGTTTTTTCATAATCGGAATCATTGGTTGCTCCATATTTTTTTGATGGTCTCTTCGGTCGAACGCCCCGTCGGGGTGGCTTCACTCTGCGTATTGCACCGGTAAAAGCGCGTGGCTGCGGAAACCGATACGCGGCAACCCGGCATCTGGATATATCCGACGGGATCGACGCGGTTCATGTAGCCCACGGCATATTCGAGCCAGTAACGGGCATATTCGTCGTCGCACAGGCTGAACCACGAAATCTCGTCGTAGCCCCAGACGAAATTGTCTCCCCAGTTGTACGACCCCGGATGGCTGCTCTCCCCGAAGTTATCGAATTCGAGGATATACGGGATACGGTCGGCTGTCCAGCCGCTCGGCGTCTCCCCACCCTGCGTATATCCGATCACGGAATCGAGGTAGCCCTTTTCGAGCTTCGCCTTGATAGGCTCGCCGACAATCTCCTTCGGACGCAAGGGGAACGACACGAAATCGAACAGGTGCCGGCCGTCGACCACGATACCGCCGTTGGCCAGATGGGCGTCCATGATGACCGTCCCGCGCGCCGCCTTGGTCTTGGCTGCCTCCCGAATCTTGGACAACAGGTTCCGGTAGCCCGCATAACCGTTGTCCGAATCGCCCATCGAAGCCATCAACCGCACCTGCCCGCAGTGGAACGCCTCGATTCCGGCTTCCATGTATTTCACGGCCATGAAGTAGAACCACATCTGCGCCTCTTCGCGCGACATGTCGGGCACACAGGTATTCTCACCCCACTGTCCCAGGTAAAGGCCGCCCTCGTCACGGATGTCGTCGAAACGGAAATTCCGCTCCTCGGGTTCCTTGCCGAATGCCCGGAACACCCACTCGGGGACGGGGATGTCGTTGACCCGGGTGGAAACCGTCTCGAACATAGCCCCCTGGAAAATCAGGTCGGGATCCTGCTGGTGCATCCGGGCGATCCTGGCTTTGGCATCCGCAAACCAGGCATCGTTCATGAAATAGCCCTCCTTGTTCCACTGGTACATCGCACGCCCGATGAATTTGGCACCGACGTTGAGCAACATCCGTTCATCGTCCTCCGTCCCGTAGACGCCGTCGGTCGAGGTCTCGGGGCCGGACAGGAACTCGGTCTGGGTAATGGCCCGCGAAAGGTAGTTATGCAACACTTCTTCGGACATCACACCGTCCGAAAACTGGTAGTTGCCCGTGTTGGGTACGGCATCTGGCCGCCGGGGGATCTCGGGCCACTGGCTTTTATCCCACTCTTTTTCGCACCCTGCAGCCGTGAGCACAACGGCTGCGGCGCAAAGTATCATTTTAAAGGTTTTCATCGTATTTCAAGTTTAAAACCCCGGCCGGCCCGCAACCGGCCGGAGCTCCGTTCACATTCCGTTACAATTCGTCGATCTTATAGGTAATCCCTCCGGATTCGATCGTAAAGACCGCACCGTCCGCGAATACGCCGTCCCGGTAAAGTTTTCCGAGCAGATCCAATCCGACTTTATTGGATGTCGAAACCACCGGGATACCTCCCTCCGAGGTGCCGTTCCCCGTAACCGTCAGGTCGCCGCCCACGCTTTTAAGCGCCTCGAAGCCGCCCAGGCCGTTGAACCGTGCATTATCGGAGAGCACAAGACTACCGCCGATAGTCTCGAGCTTCATCACGTCGAAATTCCAGAAGTTGCCGTTGCAGCCCGTAACGATGAAATCGCCGCCCACACTCTTCAGCGAATTGAACGTCACACCGCGCATCGGCGTCGTCACGCCCGTCAGCCTTACGCTGCCCGCCACGCTCACGATCTGCGAAAGACAGTTCCCTGCGCCCCAGTCTGTGGCGATCTTCGGACAGTTCTCGAAGACAAGGTCGCCACCGATCTCAGTCATATCCTTCATCCCGTTCAGGTTAAACAGCTCGGCACAGTTGCGGAAGACGATGCCGCCTTCGACCGTAAAGCCGCCGTTCAGGAAAAACAGCTCCGTCGAGGTGAGGCTGCTCCCTTCGAGCGTCAACGTGCCCATGACCTTTTCCACGCGGGTCTTGACGAAGGACAGGTCGTTGTCCGACATCGTATTGCCTGTGTCCACGATCGTCAGATCCTGCACCGTCTCCTTCACCGCGGAACCGTCCTGCGGGGCAAAGGCCAGCAATTCGTCCCTGTCCGTGATCGTATAGCTCTTATATTCGCCGGGTTGGGGTATCTCCGAGAATTCGACGGGCGTCCCGTCCGCATAGCGGCAGTCGATCGTAGCGCCGGGCTGTACGATACCGCCCGTAATCCAGCTTTCCACCAGGTCGAAGCCCACCTGTCCGGCTTTCGAGGCATACGGGATGCCGCCCGATGCGCCCGGCGCCGTGCCGTTGCCGGTAATGGTAATGTCACCGCCGATATACTCGACCTTTTCGAAGCCGCCCAGGCCGTTCTGGTGGTCGTTGTCCGTGAGCGTAAGGCTGCCGCCCACATGACGGAGATCGGTGGCCAGGTTCCAGAAGAATCCCGTATAGAGCTCGATGCAGTTGTCGGCAAGGGTCAGGTCGCCCCCGACTTTGTTCAGCGAAGCGAAAGCCATCTGCTGCATACCGCAGCTGCGCACCGTCAAATCGCCGTCGATCTCGGTGATCTGGGCGAACCCGCTGCCGCGGCCCCAGTGGATCAGATAAGGTATATTTTCGAGGACAAGATCGCCGTAAATACGGGTGATATTCTTGAAGCCGTTGGTATTGAAGAATTTATTACTGCCGCTCTCATCGTACGTGGTGATATTGCGCAGGATGATGCTACCCTGGCAGTCGACCTTGCCGAAGAATGTTTCGGTCGTTTTGAGCGATGCGCCGTCGACAGTCAGCGTACCCTGCACGACGGAGATCTTCGAAGCCAGCAACGCCATACCGTCGTCCGAGACATTCGGCCCAGTGACCGTCAGGTTCTTGACCTCCTTCCCGCCGGGGCTGAAGGCAGCGGCCTCGGCATCGGACTTGATCGTATAGCTGTAAACGCCGCCCGATTCGCCGCCCTGGCCGATGAGCGACGGATCGGTCACGGCCAACGGATGGTTGTTCGACAGGGTCACGCTCTCCGCATCGAGCACCGAATTGGAGATCAGGTATTTGATGACATTGAAGCCATAGCTGTCCGGTTCGTCGGGTTTGTCTTCGCCCAGCGAGGAGTTGCCCGTAACATAAAGTTTACCGGTCATCTTCTTGATCCCCAGCATGCCGCTGATGTCGGTCAGCTGCGGGTTATCCTCGATATGGATATCGCCGATGACGAACTTCACGCCGAGGTCGGCGACATCCGTAAGGGATTCGTTGCCCGAAATCTCGAGCATGGTCGCAACCGACGTCGTATGGGGCAGTGCGAGCGAGACGATCCCCGTATTGCGGATGACGAGCGTACCGACGGCTGCGACGTCGAGCGACGAAATGTCCGTAATACCGGCCCCAGTGACGATGATGCTGTTGGCAGTCCGGCGTGCGGGGAAGGCATCGACTTCGGCCTGTGTGGACAGCGTGTAATTCCCGCTGTACGGGTTCGCGGGATCGGTCGTATCTTCGCTGCACGCGGCCAGCCCCGCGCAGCAGAACAGTGCGGCGGCCGAAAGCAGGTATCTGTGAAATAGTTTCATGGTCTGCGGATTTTAAGTCGGTTATTTCTGCGGGTTGAGATCCAGCTCGCGCTGGGGCGCAGGATAGAAATAGGCATAGGTAGGCTTGAAGGCCTTGTTGGTGATATGCTGCTCGTCGACGCGGTTCAGGCGGCGCAGGTCATAGATGCCGTGCCCCTCGAAAGCCAGCTCCTTCGTCCGCTCCTCGATCACCGCCTCACGGAAATCTTCGATCGGGAGCCCTTCGGGCAGTGCTTCCAACCCGGCACGTTTGCGAACCTCGTTCACCCATTTATACCCCTCGTCGGTCGGGCCCACCGCCTCGGCATAGGTAAGCGCCACCTCCGCGAAACGGATCAGGTAAAGGTTGGCCGACGTCCGGTTGGCCTTCGACTTGGGGTCGGTATACTTGCGGCAGAAAGGATAGAAGAACTTGTTCCTGATATTGTCGCTGCTGGTGAGGTTGGAGGGATCGTAGGTAGCCAGCACGCTGCCGTCCTCGTTGTAGATGGTCGTAACCATCAACTGCTTGCGCAGGTCGTCATCGTCATAGGTGTTGCGGAAATCGTTGTCCACGCGCATCACCTGATAGCCCGACTCGTAATCCAGGAATTTCATCACCTCGCGGCTGTTCTTACCCAGCGACGAGGAGATATAGACGATGCTCCCGGTCTGGATGCTGAACATCTGGGGCAATTGCGAATAAGTACCCTCCATGCCGCTGGCCTCGCGGTTCATCGAGGTCATGAAGATGTGCTCCACGCCGTCGGCCTGGTGCTCGACGTCATAGACATTGCCCAGGTCGGGATCGAGCCGGTAGACCGTCTGGTTATTGAGCACGTCGCCGGCATACCGGGCCGCCAGGGAGTACATTTCATCGGCGTCCGACACCCAGTCGTAGCCCGGCGCCCCCGAAGCCTTTGCCGACGCGAGGTACAGGTAAACACGCGCGAGCAGCGCCTGTGCGGCGACCTTGTCGGCACGCCCCTGCACCTTGTTCACCGGCAGCAGGCCGATGGCATCCTCTAACTCCCCGATGATGAAGGCGTAAACATCCGAGATCGGGGAAAAATCCTTATAGGAGTCCGACGTCGAGGAGACGGTCTTCGAACGGATGGGCACGCTGCCGTAATTGATGACCAGCATGAAGTGGTTGAAAGCGCGCAGGAAATGGGCTTCGCCAAGGATCTTGTTCCGTGCCGCAGCCGAAATATCGGACATCCGGGCGACATTGTCCAGCACCGAATTGGTACGGGCGAGGCTTACATAGGCCGACTTGAAGAAATAGATGGCCTCGTCGCTGGTCGGGGTGATATCCCACTGGAAAAGCGGACTTTCGTCAGCCTTGCCGTAGGATTTGTACTGGTTAGTCGGCACATCGCCCAGGTAGAAGAGGAAACGGCCGCAGTAATCAATATAGTTGAGGGGTACATAGGCATACATCAACGCGGATTCGGCATCAGCCTCCGTATTGTAGAAGGTCTGGTTCGAATAGGTGCCGTACGGTACCTCGTCGAGACACGAACTCAACCCGGCGAGCGTCCCCAGCATTGCAAAATAGAGGAATATCTGTTTCATATTCAGGTTTACTATTGGTTAGAATTTGAACTCCGCGCCCGCGGTGATGACGCATACCTTGGGATAAGCCACATTGCCGATACCGTTCTCCCCGACTTCGGGGTCGTATTCGCTGACCTTCGAGAAGGTAAAGGGGTTGCTGGCGCTCACATAAACACGCAGGTTCCTGATCCAATTCAACTTTCCGGCAGGCAGCGTATAGCCGAGCGTGATGTTGGAGATACGCAGGAACGACCCGTCCTCGACCGACCACGACGAAGCGTGGTACTGCCGGTTGTAACGCAGGCTGGGCCGTTCGTTGTTGGGATTCTCGGCCGTCCACCGCCCCGCCTTCAGCGCCGGGGACTCGAGTTTGCGGTAGGAGAAGATGTCGTTGCCGTAGACGGCGTACATCATCACCGACAGGTCGAGGCCGCAACGGTGCGAAAGCGAGAGCGAAAGGCTCGAGGTAAACTTGGGATTCGGATTGCCGATAATCACGCGTTCATTGGGGTCGAGCGTGCCGTCGGCATTCAGCCCGACGTAATTCAGTTCGCCCGGGCGGGTATTGGGACTCGACCCGTCCCCCTGCGGAGTCTGGATAATGCCGTTGACCATATAGCCGTAGAACGAATTGACGGGATAGCCGATAGCCAACACGTTGAGGAAAGCATCGTTATAGACGCTGCCGCCGTACTGCGTATAGCAAATGCCGTTGGCATCGACCGTAGCCCCCGAATTCTCGGCCGTGCCGATCGAAACCACCTTGTTGCGGTTGAGGCTGAAGATTCCCGTCGCCGAGAAATTCCAGTCCTTGGTCGAGACGATGCGCCCCGTGACGGCGACCTCGAAACCCTTGTTCCGGATCTCCCCGTCATTGACCCATACCGTATCGAAACCGGTGCTGGGAGGCAGGTACTGTTTGCGCAGCAGGTCGGTCGTTTTCTTAATGTAATAGTCGAGCGTGACATTCAGGCGTCCCCTGAAGATCGAGAGGTCGAGGCCGATATCCATCTGCGCGGTCTTCTCCCACGTCAGTTCGTGGTTGGCCATGCCCGCATAGGTCACGAAGCGGTTGCCCAACCCTTCGCGGCCATCCTGGTAACCGATGCCGTAAACGGTGTACTCCTTGCCTCCCGACCAGTAGTAATCGAACCCGAAGCGCTCGAAGGTCTGATACGGGGAGATCCCCTGGTTACCCGAGACCCCGTAACTGGCGCGCAGCTTGAGCTGGTCGAAGAATCCGAGCGACTTGATCCAGGGCTCCTCCTCCAGCTTCCAGCTTACCGCACCCGACGGGAAAAAGCCCCAGCGGTGTCCCTTGGCGAATTTCGAAGCGCCGTCGGCTCGTGCCGTGAAAGTCACCAGATAACGGTTCTTGAACGTATAGTTCAGGCGGGTGAACCCCGAAGCGAGTATCTCCTGGCTGCGCGACGTCGAAGTTATGACCTTATCCGCGCCGGAAACGACCTCGTCCTTGAGCGCCGCGTTGGAGAACCCGCGACCGGTAATGCTCGAACCGCGGCTTACGCTGTTCTCGTAGCTTCCGCCCAGCATGGCGGAAAAGGTATGGTCGCCGATAGTTTTGTTGTAGGTGAGGTAGGCATCCCCCGTCAGGTTGACATAGGTCGATTCGCTGTTCCCCCCTTCGCCATTGTAGTTATCCCCGGCAAGGGTATAGAGCGGGGGATTGAAATAGGCCGACCGGCGCTGCTCGGCGCGGGCGTTGCCCGACACCGACATGATCAGTCCCGGGATGATCGTCCAGTCGGCTTTGACGAGTGCATAACCCGACATGTTGTCCGACTCGTTCTTAATCTCGTTGTTTACCATCACGGGGTTCCCGTAATCCTTGGGCTGGCTTTTGAAATAGGAGCCGTCCCCGTTATAAACCGGCCAGAGGGGATTGCGCCCGTAGCTCGTTCCGTTGTTATAGGTGCGGAAGCCGCGCACGAAGCCCGCTTTGGTCTTCAGGTTGATATTGCGGGCGACCTGGTGGTCATAGGACATGTCGACCGTATATTTTTCGAAGTCGTCCTTGTACTGCATGCCTTCGCCGTCGTAATAACCCAGGCTCACGTAGTAGCGGTTCTTTTCGCCGCTGCCCTCGATCCCGACGCTGTAATCCTGCGTGACGGAGGTGCGGAACACATGGTCTGCCCATTTGGTGCGGAAAGGCCACGCCCCGCTTTCGATCTCGGCGATAGAAGGATAATAGGTTCCGTCCGACCAGATCTTCCCGGTATACGGCCCTTCGGCGCCCCCGTTCTCATAGGCCTCGTTTTCCAGCCGCGCCATCTGCACGGGATCGCGCCAGTAGTCGAGCCTGTCGCTGAAAACGCCGACCCCGACCTTCCCCGAGAACCAGACGTTCCGGTGGTCTTTCTGTCCGTTCTTGGTCGTAATCATGATGACGCCGTTGGCGCCGCGCGAACCGTAAATAGCGGTCGCCGAAGCATCCTTGAGCACCTCGACGGATTCGATGATATTGGGGTTCACGCTCGTCAGATTACCGGCATCGCCCATCGGCACGCCGTCTACCACCACCAACGGCGAATTGGAACCGTTGATGGAGCTGATTCCGCGCACGCGCATCGTCACGCTCCCCTCGGGGCTGTCGTTCGAATTGTCGATTACCGTCAGGCCCGCCACACGGCCCTGCAAGAGTTTGTCGATCGACCCCGCCGAGACTTGTGTCACGTCCGAAGCCTTCACGGAAGCCACGCTGCCCGTCAGGTCGCTCTTCTTCATCGTACCGTAACCGATCACGATCACTTCCTCGACCAGTTCGGCATCTTCCTGGAGTTCCACATCGACCGCCGTGCGGCCGGCAACGGGCACCTCCTGCGGTTTGTAGCCGAGGAACGATATGACAAGCACGTCCCCCGTACCCGCAGCGACCGTATAGGCCCCCGAAGCATCCGTCGTCGTGCCCCTCACGGAGCCTTTGACCACTACCGATGCTCCCGCAATAGGTTTCCCGTCGGGGCTTCCCGTCACGATCCCCCGTACGGCCGCGTTCTGGGCAAACAGGCCGGTGCCACACAGCAGCAAGGGAATCAATAGCATGAATAGTTTGTTTTTAATCATTTTGCGAACAGGTTAGTTGTTTAGGTTTTGGTTTCTCGAATCCGGCTATAATAAAATAGGTGTCGTCCGACCGATTTTTTTTAATAAATACGTCCGAATCGACTATTACAAATATAGACGAAAGAAAAACATATACATGGTGATATTTTGACAAAAAATAACAATATTTTCACAGTATGAAATTTTACCCTCACGCAAAAACAGCCTCAAATAGCAATAAAAAGAATATTTATAAAATAAGGAGTATTTTGGCATTCCAAATTATTGCACGATAATGTCAAAATAATACATACATATGCAGATATTTCACCAGATTATCCCGTACGAACACGCTATCTTTGACTATCGAAATTTCCATTATCCGGCTTAAATTTTTAAATTAATTTAATTATGCTAACCCCTTTCCGAGAAATCATACGGGATGCCCATCGACGCCATTATGCCGTCGGGGCATTCAACTGCCTGAGCGTCGAGAATGTCATGGGAGCCATAGCCGCAGCCGAAGAGTTGCGGGCGCCCGTCATCCTGCAACTTGCGGAAGTGCAATTCCCCGGGGCGCCCATGGAACTGATGGCCCCCGTTTTCCTGCAGGCCGCACGCGATGCGAAAATCCCGGTCGCCGTGCACCTCGACCACGGGCAAAGCCCCGAAACCTGCATCCGCGCCATCCGCGCGGGCTTCAGTTCGGTGATGTTCGACGGTGCCGGCCTGCCGCTGGAAGAAAATATCGCCCAGACCCGCCTCGTCGCAAGGCTCGCCCATGCCGCAGGCGTCGATGTCGAAGCCGAGCTGGGGCGCGTGGGCGACACCGGATCCGGAGGCGAGGGCACGGGCGACGCGACGACGGCGGACATCTTCACCGACGTCGAAGAGTCGGCCCGCTTCATCGCCGAAACCGGTACGGATGCGCTGGCCATCGCCATCGGCAACCTGCACGGCCGTTACACCGCCACCCCGCGCCTCAACATCGGCCGGCTGCGCGAAATCAACGCCCGCAACGGCATTCCGCTTGTTCTGCACGGCGGCAGCGGCACGAGCGAAGAGGATTTCAAAGCCTGCATCCGCAACGGCATCTGCAAGATCAACGTGGCCACGGCGATCCAGCTGGAGGCGACGGATGAAATACGCAGTTACCTCGCCGCCGACGGCGCCCCGAATTACATCGACCTGAAAAGCCGCATCACCGAAGCCTCGAAAAAGGTCGTCGCGGCACATATCCGCCTCTTCGAGAGCGACGGCAAAGCCTAAACCGCCCCGACTATGGACAGACGAGGAATCATCTCGGCCGGCACATGGCTGGTCGACAACGTAAAAATAATCGGGCAATATCCCGCACGGGGGAACCTGACGACGATCACACGCGTAGAAACGGGGCTGGGCGGCTGCTCGCACAACGTGCTGGCCGACCTGGCAGGGCTGGGGCTCGGCGCCGCATTACCGCTGTACGCCGGCGGCTGCATCGGCCGGGACGCCTTCGGCAGCTACATAGAGCGTGAAATCGAACGGCTCGGCATCGACGCGGGCAACATGCTCCCGCTCGCCGATGCCGCGACCTCGTACACCGACGTCATGTCGGAATACGACGGGGGCTCGCGCACCTTCTTCCACTTCCGGGGAGCCAACGCACGCCTCAGCGCGGAGCATATCCTGCAAATGGAGTCCCCCGCACGGATTTTTCACCTGGGGTACCTGTTGCTGCTGGACGAACTGGACAAACCCGACCCCCAACACGGCGTCGTCGCCGCCCGCGTACTGAAGGAATTACAGGCGAAAGGCTACGAGACATCGGTCGACGTGGTTTCCGAAGAGGGCGGACGGTTCCGCAGCATCGTGGAGCCCTGCCTTCCCCATATCGACTATTTCATCGTCAACGAAATCGAGGCCGGAGCCGTCTGCGGCACGCAGCTCCGCAGCCCGGAAGGCGTACTGCTCCGCGACCGGGTGGAAGCGGCGGCCGAAACACTGATGCACCGCGGAATCGGCCGTCTTTGCGCCATCCATTTCCCCGAGGGCGGCTACGCCCTCACACGGGAAGGCGACACCTGCTGGTGCGACGCCATCCCGGTCGCGGCAAAAGCAATCGTTTCATCGGTAGGCGCCGGCGATGCCTTCTGCGCCGGGATGCTCTATGCCCAGCACGAGCGGATGCCGCTGCGCGACGCCCTCCGGCTGGCCAACGCATCGGCCCGCTTCAACCTCTTCAGCGCCACCAGCACCGGGGGCGCCCCGACTTTAGAACAGTTAACCGAATTCATCCGATTAAATTACCAAACCCAATGAAACGCTCCGAAATAAACCGATCAATCCGCGAAGCACTGGATTTTTTAGCCGAGCACCGTTTCCCGCTACCCGAGTGGGCGACATGGACTCCCCCGATGTGGAACAGGCACGGCGAAGAGTGCCGTGAAATACGCGACAACGCCCTCGGGTGGGACGTCACCGATTTCGGCAAGGGAAACTTCAGCCGGGAAGGGCTGACGCTCTTTACGATACGCAACGGGAACCCCGCCCGCGACCGCAAGACCTATTGCGAAAAAATCATGTTCGTACGCGAAGGCCAGGTTACGCCGATCCATTTCCACTGGCATAAGATGGAGGATATCATCAACCGCGGCGGAGGCGACCTCTGCATGAAATTATGGAAGGCAGACCAGAAAGAACGCATGACCGAAACCCCCTGCACGTTCCAGGTCGACGGGATCACGACGACCCTGCGCGCCGGAGAAATTTTGCGTCTGCGGCCGGGCCAGAGCATTACTTTCGAACCTTACATGTACCACACGTTCTGGGCCGAGGGCGGTGACTGCCTGGCCGGCGAAGTCTCGACGGTCAACGACGACACCGCCGACAACCGTTTCCACGAACCGCTGGGACGTTATCCGCAAATCGAGGAGGACGAAGCGGCCGAATACCTGCTCTGTAACGAATACTCTCTCCAAAAATGATCCGAAACCGTGACATATCGCCCCTTGCCTGGGAACTGGGACACGCCCCGGACAAGGAAACCATACCCGGAACTTTCTGTCCGGCGGCTGTCCCGGGGGCTGTCCAGCTCGACTTAGCACGCGCCGAAGGATACCCCGACTACAACTACGCCGGCAACTACCGCCGCATGACGTGGATGGAAGACCGCTTCTTCACCTACCGCACGGAATTCGAGCCCCCGCGGCTCGGGCCGGGGCAGCGGTTGTGGTTCGTCTCGAAAGGGATCGACTACCAATACGAGATCCGCTTCAACGGGCACCTGCTCGCAGCAGGGGAAGGGATGTTCTCCCCCGTGGAAATCGACCTGACGGAATACCTGGAGCCCAGCAACCGGCTCGAAGTCGTGATCTTCCCCATCCCCAAGCGCCACCCCGAGCCTGCCGACCGCACGCAGGCGTCCGACGTCGTGAAACCTGCCGTAGGATATGGCTGGGACTGGCATCCGCGCCTGGTACCGCTGGGAATCTGGGATGACACCGGATTGCAGGTTCGCAACGAATCCCACGTGGCGGAGCTGCATGTCGGCTACACACTCGACGACGACCTGCAGGGGGCCGACCTTCGCATCGAAGCCGAAGGTCGCGAGTGCGGAGGGTGCCAGAGCGACTGGGAACTGCTCGACCCCGAAGGGCATCCGGCCGCCAGGGCCCGGGGCCCGGCCGGGAAGCGCCTTACCGCCCGGGTGGAACACCCCCGGTTGTGGTGGACGCATGACCACGGGGAACCCGTGCTATACACTTCGCGCTACCGCCTGCTCGACGCACAAGGCAAGGAACTCGAATGCGTGGAACAGCAGATCGGCTTCCGCCGGATAAGGCTCGTAATGAACGAAGGGGCATGGAGCGAACCCAAGGGTTTCCCGAAAACGCGGAGCGCCGCCCCGGCGCAGATCGAACTGAACGGCCGCCGAATCTTCGCCAAAGGCTCCAACTGGGTCTGCCCCGAACTTTTCCCCGGCACAGTCGGGGAAGAGCGCTGCAAAGAACTGATAGACATTGCCGTAGCAACCAATTTCAACATCCTGCGTTCGTGGGGCGGAGGCATCGTCAACAAAGACTGCTTCTTCGAATACTGCGACCGCAGGGGCATTCTCGTTTGGCAGGAGTTCCCGCTGGCATGCAACTGCTACCCCGATGACCCGCATTACCTCGCCACGCTGGAGCAGGAGGCCACGGCGATCATACGCCGCCTGCGCCGCCACCCGTCGCTGGCGATCTGGTGCGGGGGCAACGAACTGTTCAACAACTGGTCGGGCATGACAGACCAGTCGCTCGCACTGCGCCTGCTGAATGCACTCTGTTACCGGTTATCGCCGGAAATACCCTTCAACGCCACATCGCCCCTGAACGGCATGGCACACGGCAACTACCTTTTTTACTGGGAGGGCCGCGATATTTTCCAGCTGATTAACGACAGCCACTTTACGGCCTACACCGAGTTCGGCGTCCCGGGCATTTCGCCGCGCGAAGTCCTCGAAAAGATCATTCCACCCGAGGAGCTCTTCCCGCCCCGCCCCGGGACGGCCTGGGAGGAGCACCATGCCTTCGGCGCCTGGGATGGCAGCCCCGCGACATGGCTCGGGGAGCCGACGATAGAGCGGTATTTCGGACGGGCACAAACACTCGACCAGCTGATCGAGCGCAGCTCGCTCATGCAGGGAGAAGGATACAAAGCCGTTTTCGAGGAAGCCCGCCGCCAGAAACCCTATTGTGCGATGGCGCTCAACTGGTGTTTCGACGAGCCGTGGCCCGCGGCCGCCAACAATTCGCTGGTGGCCTACCCCTCCGTCCCCAAGCCTGCGCTCGACCAGGTGCGCCGCGCCTGCCGGCCGCTCTGCGCCAGCGCCCGCATCGCGAAGTTCGACTGGACGGAAGGCGAGCTGTTCGAAGCGGAGGTATGGCTCCTCAACGACCGTTTCGCAGCCGCCGGGCCCTTCTCCTTTACCGTGACGCTCCGGGCTGCCGGACAGACCGTCGAGATACTCCGCTGGGAAAGCCCTGCCGCCGGGCAGAACCGCAATGTCGCAGGCCCCACGGCGCGCGCAGCACTCCCGGCATGGGACACAGACCGTTTCCGGGTCGAAATCACCGTCGAAGGCCATCCGGAAATGGATGCCTGCTACACGCTGGCCTACCGCCGCGCCGCCTGCAAACAGGCGGGCACGGCACCGATGAACATAACCGAATAAAACGATGAAACGCATCTTATTCCTGCTGCTCGCGTTATGCCTCGCCCAACCGGGAACGGGGCGGGTACGGCTGCCTTCGCTCATCGGCAGCGGCATGGTGCTCCAACGCGACTGCGAAGCCCGCATCTGGGGATGGGCCGCGCCGGATGCGCGGATAAAACTCACCGCTTCGTGGGATACGCAAACGCACAACGTGCGCGCCGACGGGGAAGGACGCTGGGACGTACGGCTCCGGACACCCGGAGCCGGGGGCCCGTATACGCTGACTATCGACGACGGGGAAAGGGTCACGCTCGACGACATTCTCATCGGCGAAGTCTGGCTTTGTTCCGGACAATCGAACATGGAGATGCCCCTCAAAGGCTTCGATTCGCAGCCCGTACACGGAGGGCTCGATGCGGCGATGCGCGCGGGCGGCTATCCCGGGATACGGCTCTTCCAGGTAGCCCGCGCTATCGCGTCCGAGCCGCAGCAGGACTGCACCGGGAAATGGGAAACCTCGTCCATGCGTCCGGCCTCGGGATTCAGCGCTGTCGGCTATTACTTCGGGCTCTGGCTGCACCGTGCCCTCGGGATTCCCGTCGGGCTGATCGAAAGCGACTGGGGCGCTACGCGCATCGAGGCATGGATGAGCGCCGGAGCGGCACAGAGCGTCGACGAAAAGATACTTGCGACCGACGCGGCATACGACGCCCAGAACCGGGTAGCAGCGCTTTACAACGCCATGATCCGGCCGCTCACCCCCTATACGCTGCGGGGGTTCATCTGGTACCAGGGCGAGTCGAACAAGGGATACCATGCCAAATACCCATACGACATGGCGGCGCTGGCGGCTAACTGGCGGGCGGCATGGGGAGGCGGTGAGCAAATGCCGTTCTACTACGTACAACTTGCACCGTTTGACTACGACATCCCGATGCACCGCTTCCGGGGCGAGGAAAATCCGATCCTGCTGCCACTGATGGTCGAAGCGCAGATCCGGGCCCTCGACCTGATCCCCAATACGGGCATGGCGGTAAACACCGACCTGGGGGATGCGACCCAGATACACCCTCCGCGCAAAGACCTCGTAGGGCAGCGGCTGGCCCTGCTCGCTCTCACGGGGACTTACGGATGCGAGGGGATCGACAGCCGGGGCCCGTTGTTCGAGCGTGCCGATTTCGGCGACGGGCGCGCGGTGGTAACCTTCAGGAGCAATTCGACGCTGATCCCGACGGGCACTCCGCTGCAAGGGTTTGAAATCGCGGGAAAAGATCGTATATTCCATCCGGCGGAAGCTTTCGTAATACACCGGGATTACGATTTCAGCCGTCAGGTCGAAGTCCGCTCCGACGCCGTGGCAGAACCCGTCGCCGTTCGTTACGCTTTCCGCAACGTCGTGGAGAGAGTCAACCTGACCAACACCATCGGGCTGCCGGCCTTCCCGTTCCGCACGGACACATGGGACGACGCCGGGTTCGCACAATAAACGCACAGACAGTATGGATACACAAATCAAATTCCGCGAAAAGGTCGGCTACGGGCTCGGCGATGCCGCTTCCTCGATGTTCTGGAAACTTTTCGGTTCCTACCTGCTCTTCTTCTACACGGACATCTTCGGGCTCCCGGCCGCGGCCGTCGGCACGATGTTCCTCATCACCCGTTTCTGGGACTCGTTCGTCGATCCGGTCGTCGGGATACTGGCCGACCGGACACAAAGCCGCCGGGGGAAATTCAGGCCCTACCTGCTGTGGTTCGCCGTCCCCTTCGGCATGGCGGGCGTACTGACTTTCACTACTCCGGGCTTCGGGATGGCCGGGAAGCTGGTCTACGCCTATATTACCTACGGAGTGATGATGATGATCTACTCGCTCATCAACGTCCCCTACGCTTCGCTGCTGGGAGTCATCTCCGACAACCCCAAATCCCGCACGGCACTCTCCTCCTACCGGATGATCTTCGCCTTCGGCGGCAGCATCCTGGCACTGCTGACCATCGAACCGCTGGTGGGATGGTTCAGCCGGGGCAGCGACCCGCAGACGGGCTGGCAGGCGGCCACGGCCGTACTGGCGGCGATAGCGGTCGCATTTTTCTTCTGTACGTACGGCTGGACACGCGAGCGGGTGCAACCCGTACATGCCGAACGCCATCCGTTGCGCGAAGACCTGAAAGACCTGTTGCACAACCGGCCGTGGTGGATCCTGCTCGGAGCCGGCATCGCAGCTCTCATCTTCAACTCGATCCGCGACGGGGCCGCCGTCTATTATTTCAAATACTATGTCCAGGCCGCAGCCCCCGCCGAAAGCACCGGCACGACGCTTTCGCTCACCACGCTCTTCCTCGTACTGGGGCAGGCCGCCAACATCGCGGGCATCCTGCTCGTGACACCCGTTTCGAACCGCATCGGCAAGAAAAACACCTATCTCGGAGCAATGGCGGCGGCAACGGTGCTGAGTGCTGCCTTCTGGCTTCCGGGTGCCCGCGACATCTGGGCCATGATGTTCCTGCAGGTGCTGATAAGCATGTGTGCGGGCAGTATCTTCCCGCTGCTGTGGTCGATGTACGCCGACATCGCAGACTACTCGGAACTGAAGACGGGACGCCGCGCCACGGGGCTGATCTTCTCCTCCTCGTCGATGTCCCAGAAATTCGGATGGACGCTCGGGGGTGCCCTGACAGGTTGGCTGCTGGGGCATTACGGTTTCGAAGCCAATGCCGTACAGGGCATCGCGGTACAAAACGGCATACGTGCCATGATGAGCCTGCTGCCGGCGGCCGGGACGATTCTTTCGGTCGTGTTCATATGCTGCTATCCGTTGGGCGAGAAGCAGGTCGCGGAAACAGGACGCAGGCTGAACGCGCTGCGTACCGGGCACAAACGACAGGACGAGGGAGAATAGCCCGGATACACGGCTACGGATAGACGGGTAAGCAGCCGGACAAGGGCGGAGCCGGGCAATCCGGCGCCGGGAGGGGTCAGCGGCAACTGAACACGACGCTCTGCGAAGCGCCGTGTTCGTCGATCACGGTCAGGCGGTGCTTCCCCGGCGCCGGGCGGACGGAGACCTTATGTTCGAAAGAGGTCGAACCGATATAGTCGTCGTCGATATGCCAGAACAGCACGGCATTTCGGTCGCGGTGCACGGCCGTAAAGACAAGGCTCTGCTGTTCCCCTTCGAGCGACCTCGGGGCGACCAGCACACGCCCCGGCTGCGGATAGATGATGTCGATGGGATTGTTTTCGGCCCGGTTACCCGGCAGGCCGGGATGCAGCGGGGGCAGCGGTCGGTAGTCGGGATGCTGCCGGCGGTAATACCACTCCTGCGCAGGCGGGAGGATAAACATCGGCATGCGGACGATCCTAGCCGGGTCGTAGCAATCCGCCGTCACACGGTATTTCAGGTCGGCGCTCAGGTTGACGATCCGGTGGTAGGGGCACACCTCCCCGAGGGCGGCCGCACGGGGAATCATCACCGTATCGCGGTCGGGGCAGATATGGGACGCCAGATAGCCGCTCTGGCGGCAGACCACGGCGGGTTCCAGGTCGCCGAGGGGCTCCGCGAACCACTCCCCTTTGGGCAGCAGGCCGAAGACCTCGAACAGGACAGGCGCGGCATACCCCACGCCCGTCATCAGCGGGCGTCCCTCGCCCGTGCAGTTCCCCACCCAGACCCCGACGGCATAGTCGGGGGTCATGCCGACAGCCCACGCATCGCGGTTGCCGTAGCTGGTACCCGTCTTCCAGCCGATCTTCTTCGACGACGAGAAATACTGCCATTCGCCCTCCTCCTCGGGACGGGCCACGTGGCTGATCGAATTGGCCATCAGCCATATCGCGCCCCGTGAGAGGGGAATATCCCCGGCATCGACCGCAGTACCGCCGTCGGGGTCGTAATGCGGGGTGCGTATCGTCTGCCGGCCGTTGAGTTTGGCCGCCAATTTCATGTAGGCCGAGGTCAGATCCCACAACGAAATCTCTGCGCCGCCCAGAATCAGCGAAAGCCCGTAATGGGCGGCGCTCCGGTCGATCGTCCCGAAGCCCAGGGCACGCACCAGCGCAAGGAAGTTCTCCTTCCCGTACTTGTCGAGCATCCTCACCGAAGGGACGTTGAGCGAACGCTCGACCACCCGGTCGGCAGGCACCGCCCCGTCGAAGGTACGGTTGTAATTGTGGGGTGTGAAGTCCCTGTAATAGGTCGGCACGTCGGGGAAAAGCATCGCAGGCAATGCCGTCCCGTTGTCCAGCATCGCAGCATAGAGCAGGGGCTTGAGCACGCTGCCGCTGCTGCGCGGGGCGGGAATCACATCGACGCTCGTACCCTCGGTGCGGTCGGCGGGGTCGTACACGTTCCCTACGTAGGCGAGCACTTCGCCGCTCCCCACGTCCATGACGACGATGGCCATGTTGTTGATCTTATTACCCCGGTAACGCTTGTTGTAGCGCCGGGCGAGGTCGTTGACCCGGCTTTGCAGGTCGTAGTCGAGCGTCGAGCGGAGCGACCCTTCGCGCATTTTACCCAACAGGTACATCGCCTCCATCGGCATCGGTTCGGGGGCGTCGGGCAGATGCTCCTGTTTTGCGAGGGCGCATGTCAGCGAGTCGATACGGCCGTCGTGCCAAATCCGGTCGAGCAGCCCGTCACGCTTCTCCCGCAGCCGTTCCCGGTTGCGGCGGATATGGATTAGCGACGGGGAGTTGGGCAGCACGGCGAGCATGGCACATTCGGCCCACGAAAGCTGTGCCGCACTGCGGCCGAAATAGTACCACGCGGCACTTTCCAGCCCGACCACGTTGCCTCCGAAAGGCGCATGGGAAGCATAGAGGGCCAGGATTTCATCCTTGCTGCAACGCAGTTCGAGGCGCGTGGCGAGCACCATCTCGACGAACTTTTCCCGGAACGTGCGGGGTTTCCCGCCGCGGCTCAGGCGGATGGTCTGCATGGTGAGCGTACTCGCCCCGCTCGTGATCCGCCCGGCCGCAAGGTTCTGCCGCACGGCACGCCCCAGCGCCAGCGGATCCACCCCGAAATGGCGGTAAAAACGTTTGTCCTCGTAGGTCGTGATGGCGACCCGGAACTTTTCGGGGACGCTGTCCGTGGGAAAGAAACGCCACTGGCCGTCGGAGGCGACCTTGGCCGACATCAGGCGGCCGTCGCGGCTCCACACGGTCGCCGAAAAAGGCTCGTCGAAGAGCGTCCGGGGCAGGAACAAACAATACCCCGCGGCGAGCATGGCAACGACCAGCATCGCGAAAAAACATATTCTCTTTTTAGCCGGTTTTTTTGCCATATTTTTACGTATCTTTGGCAAAGTTACCTAAAATCCCCCATTATGAAAACAATATGCCATGCTTTGTTTGCGCTGTCCGCCCTGCTCATCGCCTCGTGCAGCAAGCAGACGTCCGACATCATCGAATGGTCGACCAACGGAGTGACGGGCGTCAGGATGCCTCTCCACGTGACGTTCGTCGAAAACGTACAAGTCGAGGAAAGCGCCATGCAGGATGCCATATCAATCACCCCGGCCGTCGGTTTCGACGCCTACCTGTCGGGGATGCGCATGATCCGCATCGTCCCCAAATCCCCGCTGCAATACGACACGCAGTACAAGGTGGCCATCGACGCCGCGAAACTCACCGGCCGGCAGCACAAGGGCATCGCGGAGTTCAGGTTTGCGACCCCCAAACTGCGGTTTACCTACAACGACAGCTGGCTGCAGCAGAACGACGAGATGACCGGCTATGTGCTCATCGGCGAGATCGTCTCGTCGGACTATGCCGAGGGCAGCTACATGGAACGGAACCTCAAAATAAGCGGCGCGGCGGGTACCGACGTCAAATGGACGCATTCGGAAGACGGGCTCACGCACCAATACACCGTGGGCAACATCGTCCCGCGGGGCGATGAGGGCTATACGCTGACGCTCGATTTCAATTACGACGAAAAGCAGACCCTCCGGGTGGAAGTCCCCCGCAAGGACGAATACGCGGTCATCGACCACAGCGTAAATCCGGAACCGCTCGCCATCGTGGTCACCTTCTCCGAACCCATCCGGCAGAACCAGGATCTGAAAAACCTGATCCGCTTCGACACCAAGTTCCGGACTTCGGTCGACAAAAACAGGCTCTACATCTATCCCGAAGCACGCCCCACGGGAGCGCATAGTGTCACGATCGGCCGCGACGTAGTGAGCAAGAACGGGCAGAAGCTCAAAGAGAGCTATTCGTTCACGGCTACGCTGCCGTCGCGCACCCCCTCGATCCGCTTCACGGGCAAAGGCTCGATCCTTCCCTCGTCGAACGACATGTCGCTGCTGTTCGAGGCGGTGAACTACCAGAAAGCCCGGGTGCGGGTACGAAAGATATTCGCCAACAACCTGCTGCAATTCTTCCAGCAGAACTACTACGACGACCAGTACTATTCATCCATGGATTACGTGTCGCGCGTCATCCGCGACACGACCATCGACCTGGGGGCCAAATCTTCGACCAGGCTCGACCAGGGCAATACCTATTCGCTCGACCTGAGCCGCCTGATCACCGACAGCCGCAAGTCGATGTACCTGCTCGAAATCCGGGGTGTCGACCCGCTTACGCCCGTCGACGACGAATACGACTACGACTATTATTTCGGGGATTACAGGACTTACAAGGAGCGGTCGAAAGTGGTCGTGCAGTCCGACATCGGCCTCATCTGCAAGAGCAGCGGCAGCGACCAGTACGTCGTCTACACGACCGACCTGGTCTCCGCCCGCCCCAAAGGGGGCTGCAAAGTCAGGGCCTACGACCGGCAGAACCAGGTACTGGCCGAAGCGAGCACCGATTCCGAAGGGCGGGCCGTGCTGAGGACGAAGGACGAGCCTTACATCGTCACGGCCGAAGCCGGAGGGGACGTCACCTTCGTGAAGGTAGAACCGGGCACAGCCCTGTCGCTGAGTAATTTCGACGTGGGCGGCACGGCAAATCCCAAGGGGATAAAAGGCTATATCTTCGGCGAACGCGGCGTATGGCGCCCGGGCGACGACATACACCTCACGTTCATCGTCACCTCGGACAATCCGCTGCCCGAAAGCCACCCGGCATCGCTGGAATTCTTCAACCCGAACGGGCAGCTGGTGCAGTCGCTCGTGAACAACAGCTCCTCGGACGGCATCTACACGTTCAGCCTGGGGACGACGCCGGCGTCGCCGACAGGGCTATGGCGGGCCAAGATCACCTTCGGCGGCGCACAGTTCGAAAAATCCGTCCGGGTGGACGCGATCAAGCCCAACCGGATGAAAATCGAGCTGAAACTCGGGGACGGGCAACTGGTCGACGCCGCGCATTTCACGGGCAGCCTGACCGCCCGGTGGCTGCACGGCGCCCCTGCGGCCGATGCCAAGGCGGTGCTCCAGGCGCAGTTGTCACAGACCGCCACTCGCTTCAAGGGCTACGAGGGCTATTCGTTCGACGACGCCTCGAAATACTTTGGCACCGAGGAGCGGGAAATCGTCACCGGCACCACCGACGCCCAAGGGTCGCTGTCGCTCTCGACCGACGAACTCTCCTCGCTGGAAGGGCTGAGCCCCGGTATGCTGAGCGGCAAATTCACGGTGAAGGTCTTCGAAAAGAGCGGCGACTTCAGCGTCGACCAGCAGGTCGCGACCGTATCGCCCTATGACACCTATTTCGGGATCGGGGTCGCCACCCAGAAAAGCGACTGGGGCGACGAATACCTCGACAGCAGGAAGGAGCACATCATAAAGGTCGTGATGCTCGACGCCAAGGGCAAGCCCGAACCCGGCAGTGAAAACGTGCTCGTATCGGTCTACAAAATGGATTCCTACTGGTGGTGGGACGCCTCAACGCCCAATTCCCAGGCGCACTACGCCAAAAATGCGCTCAACTCGAATTACAAGACCCTCCAGGCAACCCTTTCGAACGGCACGGGGCAGGCCACGATGCGCTGGAGCACGGGCGATTACGGCTATTACATGATCCGCGTCACGAGCCCGAACCGGGCACACTCGGCGACCCGGATCGTATGCGTATCCTCGTCCGATTGGCGGGGCGACGTCACTTCGGTGACGGATGCCGCCACGCGGCTCGCCCTCACCCGCGACAAGGCCAAATACGTCCCGGGGGACAAGGCCAGGGTCACCATCCCCTCGTCGCCGGGCGCACGGGCGCTGGTCGGCATCGAAAGCGGCAGCGTCGTGCGGGAAAGCTTCTGGGTGGAGTGCACCGGCAAGCAAACCGACATCGAGATCCCCGTCAAGGAGGGGATGGCCCCCAACATCTATGTCTCGGTAACGCTCGTCCAGCCCCATAACTCGACGCTCAACGACGCACCGATCCGCCTGTTCGGCGTGACGCGGCTCGACGTCGAGGACGCCGCGCGAAGGCTCACCCCCGTGGTCGAGATGCCCGAAACGGTAAAACCCGAATCGGAGGTGACGATAAAAGTCCGGGAGAAAAACGGCCGGAAAATGAGCTACGTGCTGGCGCTCGTCGACGAGGGGCTGCTGGGACTGACGCGCTTCAAAACTCCCGACCCTTACGGTTATTTCAACGCGACCGAGGCACTGGGCGTCCGCACGTGGGACATGTTCGACTATGTCATCGGCGCCTATGGCGGCAGGATCGAACAGATGTTCGCCATCGGCGGCGACGCCGAGCAGCCCAACACGGGGGCGCTCAAGGCACAGCGGTTCAAGCCCGTCGTACGGTTCATCGACGCACAGAAGCTGGGAGCCGGGAAGACGAACACGCACAAAATCACGCTCCCGCCCTACTTCGGCGAGGTTCGGGTGATGGTGGTCGCCTCGAACGGCCGGGCGTTCGGCGCCGCGGAAAAGGATGTCGCAGTGAAAAAACCGCTGCTGGTGCAGGCCACCATGCCCCGCGTAGTTTCCACCGACGAGGAAGTCGAGGTGCCGGTCACGGTCTTCGCCCTCGAAGACGGGGTAGGGAAAGTCGACGTGAAGATCGCCGCGAACGAATCGTTCTCGACCGTCGGGCCGTCCAGCAAGAGCATCACGCTCGGCCGGAGCGGCGAGGAGGTCGTATCGTTCCGCCTGAAGGTCAACACCAGAACCGGCATCGGAAAGGTGCGGGTCACGGCTACGTCGTCGGGCGACAGCTCCGCGTCGGAAATCGAACTGGACGTCCGGGAGCCGAACCCCTATGTGACCCTGTCGAAGGACTATGTCATCGACCCGGGCAAGACGGCCGAGATAAGGCCCCTCAAGGAGAACGGCGAGGCCAAGCTGGAACTTTCGTCGATCCCGCCCTTAGACCTTTCGCGGCGCCTCGAATACCTGGTGAGGTATCCCCACGGCTGCATCGAGCAGATCACCTCGGGCGCCTTCCCGCAGCTCTACCTGCCCTCGGTCGTGGAGTGCGACGCGAACATGCTGCAGGACATCGACCGCAACGTCAAGAGCGTGCTTTCACGCCTGGGCAGCTACCAGCTCTCCGACGGCGCATTCGCCTACTGGAGCGGCAACACGTCGGGTTCGGAATGGGGGACGGTCTATGCGACGCACTTCCTGATCGAGGCTGCGAAACACGGCTACGGCGTGGACAGGGCGATGCTCGACCGGGCGCTCAAATACCTGCGCGGCAACCCCTCGGACTACTACCTGACCCAGGCCTATACCCAGTATGTGCTGGCGCTGAACGGGACTCCGACCCGGGGTGCCATGAACCAGCTCCGGGAAAAGGCCGCCTCGCTGAGTAGCGACGCCAAGTGGCTGCTGGCGGCGGCATACGCTTTGGACGGCAACAGGAAAGTCGCCGAAGGGCTGATCTCGCTCTGCGGGGACAACGCGGAAAAGTCCAACCCCTACGACGGCACCTACAACAGCGACGAACGCCGGATGTCGATCTCGCTCATGACGCTCACGATACTCGGACGCCGCGAAGAGGCTTTCCGCATGGCGCTGAAGATGTCGGACATCCTCAAGAAGGACAGGTGGCTCAGCACCCAGTCGACGGCATGGATGCTCAGCACCCTTTCCAATTTCGCCGTAGCGGGACAGACCGGCATCGACGCCACAGCGGGCAGGGAGATCGTCAAGACCGACAAATCCATCGAGAGCATGCCCCTGGCCGCACCGACTGAGGTGAGGAACAACGGTTCGGGCAGCCTGTACGCGGTCGTCAGCCAAAGTTATACCCCCGGCAAGGGCGAGGAGACCGAAGCTGCGAACGGCATCCGGATCGACGTGCGTTACACGAATATGGACGGTGCCGCCATCGACCCTGCCTCGATCCGGGTATCGACCGATTTCTACGCCATCGTGACCGTTTCGAACAAGAGCGGCTACGAACGGTACGCCGACCTTGCGCTGACCCACATCTTCCCGGCAGGATGGGAGATCACCTCCGAACGGGACTTGTCGTCGCTCACCTACCAGGATATCCGCGACGACCGGGTGCTGAGCTACTTCGACCTGAGCAGGGGCGAAAGCAAGGAGATCCCCGTCAAGCTGACGGCAACCTACAAGGGGCGCTACTACCTGCCTTCGGTCTACTGCGAGGCGATGTACGACAACTCCGTCCGTGCCCTGAAAAAGGGACAGTGGGTCGAGGTGGTCGATTAATGCCGCCCCGGCAGCCGGGAAAACGCAGCGCAACCGGCAAAAGATCCCGGCGACACCTGAAAATATATGGAAAACGGCTTCGGGCATCCGGAGCCGTTTTTATTTCCGGATTCGTACTCCCGGAGGGAAAACGCTGCTAAATTCGGGTATAAGAGGCACTTTCCTCCGGTAAAATAGGAATTTAGAAAATATTTTTAATATATTTGTTGCCAAGGTTAGTTAGATTAGTCATATTATGTGCGAGAAACTGTTTATTTTCGACACCACGCTCCGTGATGGCGAGCAGGTGCCGGGCTGCCAATTGAACACCACCGAGAAGATCGAAGTCGCCAAGTTGCTGGAAAGCCTCGGCGTGGACGTCATCGAAGCGGGGTTCCCGATTTCCAGCCCCGGAGACTTCAACTCCGTACTCGAGATTTCGAAGGCCGTTTCGGCCCCGACGATTTGTGCGCTGACCCGCGCCGTGAAAAAAGACATCGACGTCGCCGCCGATGCCCTGCGACTGGCCAGGCACAAGCGCATCCACACGGGTATAGGCGTTTCGCCCCAGCACATTTACGACAAACTGCGCTCGACGCCCGAGAAAATCCTCGAACAGGCCGTCGAAGCCGTGAAATACGCCAAAAGCTATGTCGAGGACGTGGAGTTCTACGCCGAAGACGCCGGGCGCGCCGATCCTCAATACCTCGCCCGCGTGGTCGAAGCCGCCATTGCGGCCGGGGCTACGGTGGTCAACATCCCCGACACCACGGGCTACTGCCTGCCCCACGAATACGGCGCGAAGATCAAATACCTGGTCGACCACGTATCCAACATCGACAAGGCGATCATCTCGACCCACTGCCACAACGACCTGGGCATGGCTACGGCCAACACCCTGAGCGGCATCCTCAACGGTGCGCGGCAGGCCGAGGTGACGATCAACGGCATCGGCGAACGCGCAGGCAACACCTCGCTCGAAGAGGTGGTGATGACGCTGCGCTGCCACAAGGAGATCGCCGTCGACACCGGCATCGACGCACGCCTGATCACCAAAGCCTCGCACCTGGTGTCGAGCCTGATGAACATGCCCGTGCAGCCCAACAAGGCGATCGTCGGCCGCAACGCCTTCGCCCACTCGTCGGGCATCCACCAGGACGGCGTACTGAAAGACCGCCAGACCTACGAGATCATCGACCCGCAGGACATCGGCCTCAACGAGTCGGTCATCGCCCTGACGGCCCGCAGCGGCCGCGCGGCGCTCGTACACAGGCTCGAACTGCTCGGCTACGACCTCACGCAGGAAGAGCTGGACGATACATACGGCAAGTTCCTCGAGCTTGCCGACAAGAAAAAGGAGATCCACGACTACGACCTGCTATACCTGGTGGGCGACATCGACCGCATGAAACAGCAGTCCGTATCGCTCAAATTCCTGCAGGTGACCACCGGCACGCTCGTCCCGACGGCGACCGTGGTGCTGAAGTTCGGCGACCACGAGCGCATGGCCATCGCCACGGGCAACGGCCCGGTGGATGCCGCCGTGTCGGCGATCAAGACCCTGATCAACGAGAAGGTCGTGCTCATGGAGTTCCTCATGCAGGCCATCACCAAAGGTTCGAACGACGTGGGGCGCGTACACGTACAGGTACAGTGCGGCAGCCGCACCGTCCACGGCTTCGCCGCGCACACCGACACCACACGGGCGTCGATCGAGGCGTTCCTCGACGCGCTGCGCGTACTGAACGTAACCGAACGCAAGGAAAAGGAGGAGTAAGATGGGCAGGACACTTCTGGACAAGATATGGGATGCGCACACCGTGCGCACCGAAGACGGCGGACGTTCGGTGCTCTACATCGACCGCCAGTACATCCACGAGGTGACGTCGCCCGTGGCTTTCGCAGGCCTGGAACGGCGCGGCATCGGCGTGGCACGCCCGGCACAAATCACCGCCACGGCCGACCACAACATCCCGACCGTCGACCAGCACCTGCCGATCGCCGAGGCCGAATCGCGGCGCCAGGTCGAGGCGCTGGAGGCCAACTGCGCCAAATTCGGCATCGAACATTTCGGCGTGGGAAACCCGCGCCAGGGCATCGTGCACATCATCGGCCCCGAACTGGGATTCACACAGCCGGGCATGACCATCGTCTGCGGCGACAGCCACACCTCGACGCACGGGGCACTGGGCGCCGTGGCATTCGGCGTCGGCACCTCGGAGGTCGAGATGGTCTTCGCCAGCCAGTGCATCATCCAGTCCAAGCCGCGGAGCATGCGCATCACGGTCGACGGGACACTGCGCCCGGGCGTCGAAGCCAAGGATGTCGTGCTCTACATCATCTCGCAGCTCACCGCTTCGGGCGGCACGGGCTACTTCATCGAGTTCGCCGGCGAAGCGATCCGATCGCTCTCGATGGAGGGGCGCATGACCGTCTGCAACATGAGCATCGAGTGCGGTGCGCGGGGCGGCATGATCGCCCCCGACCGGACGACGTTCGACTACCTGCGCGGGCGCGAACGTGCGCCGCAGGGAGCGGCGTTCGACCAGGCCGTCGCCCGCTGGGAGGCGCTTTACAGCGATGCCGACGCCGTATTCGACAAGGAGTACCGGTTCGATGCTGCCGACATCGCCCCGATGATTACCTACGGCACCAACCCCGGCATGGGCATGGCCGTCGATGCGCAGATCCCGGCCGAGGCCGACCCCAAGGCATTGGAGTACATGGGATTCAAAGCCGGGGAAAAGCTGCTCGGCAAACCCGTCGACTATGTCTTCGTGGGCAGCTGCACCAACGGCCGCATCGAAGACCTGCGGCGCTTCGCCAAGCTGGTCGAAGGCCGGCGCAAGGCCCAGGGCGTGACGGCATGGATCGTCCCCGGTTCGAAAGGCGTCGAAGCCGCCGCACGGGCCGAAGGGCTCGACAAAGTGCTCGCCGCCGCCGGGTTCGAGCTCCGGCAGCCGGGCTGCTCGGCGTGCTTGGCGATGAACGCCGACAAGATCCCGGCAGGCAAATACAGCGTTTCGACCTCGAACCGCAACTTCGAAGGGCGCCAGGGGCCCGGTGCGCGCACCATGCTTGCAGGCATTGCGGTAGCCGCCGCGGCCGCGGTATGCGGCAGGATCGAGGATCCGCGCAAGGTGTTTGAAATGTAAAAATTTTTAACTTCGGTTTGGATCGGCCGGTCGTTGCCGCCGCCTTCGGCGTCGTTTATAATTCCGGCCCACCCCCAAACCCCCGCCTCAGGCAGGGGCTTACATGCCGCTTTGCGGCAAAATGGCCGCTGCCGAATGCCGGAAAAAACAAAACCAATATGTCCATACCCAAATTCGAAACCTTCACTTCGGGGGCCGTGCCCGTGAGCACGGAGAACATAGATACCGACCAGATCATCCCGGCACGTTTCCTGAAAGCCACCCAGCGCAAAGGATTCGGCGACAACCTCTTCCGCGACTGGCGCTACGACGCCCGGGGGCAGCGGATCGCCTCGTTCCCGCTCAACGACAGCCGTTATGGGGGCAAAATCCTCGTCGCAGGCCGCAATTTCGGCTGCGGCAGTTCGCGCGAGCACGCCGCATGGGCCATCGCCGACTACGGGTTCCGCGTCGTGGTGTCGAGCTTCTTCGCCGACATCTTCCGCAACAATGCCCTCAACAACGGGCTGCTGCCGATCACGGTAAGCGGAGAGTTCCTCGCGGCGGTCTTCGCGGCGATCGACGGCGACCCTGCGACGCAATTCACCGTAGACCTGGACAACCAGACGCTGACGATCTGCGCCACGGGCCGCAGCGAGCGCTTCGAGATCGACGCATACAAAAAGCGGTGCCTGCTGAACGGCTACGACGACGTGGACTACCTGCGCAGCATCGCGCCCCAGATCGAAGCGTTCGAACAGGCGCATAAATAGCAGCGCGATGTATCCCCGCGTAGAGATAATGGATACCACGCTGCGCGACGGCGAGCAGACGTCGGGGGTTTCGTTCAACGCCCGCGAAAAACTCTCCATCGCCCGGCTGTTGCTGGAAGAACTGTGCGTGAGCCGCATCGAGATCGCCTCGGCGCGGGTTTCGCAGGGCGAGCAGGAGGCCGTGCGCCGCATCGCCGAATGGGCTGCCGCGAAGGGTTATACCGACCGCATCGAGGCGTTGGGATTCATCGACGGCGGCGTGTCGCTCGACTGGCTCGGCCAGGCCGGGTGCCGCGTGGTGAACCTGCTGGCGAAGGGGTCGCTCAAACACTGCCGCGAACAGCTGCGCCGCACCCCGCAGGAGCACCTCTGCGACATCCGCGCCACGATCGGCGGGGCCGCCGCGCGGGGCATGAAGGTGAACGTCTACCTCGAAGACTGGTCGAACGGTATGCAGGATTCGCCCGGGTACGTCTACACGATACTCGACGGGCTGGCCGACGCCCCCGTGCAGCGCTTCATGTGCCCCGACACGCTGGGCATCCTCGACCCCTATGCCACCGAACGGTTTTGCCGCGACATGGTGACACGCTATCCGCAGCTTAGGTTCGACTTCCATGCCCATAACGATTACGACCTGGCCGTGGCCAACACCGCAGCTGCGGTGAAAGCCGGGTTCCACGGGGTTCACGTAACCATAAACGGGCTGGGCGAACGCGCAGGAAACGCACCCCTGTCGAGCACGGTGGCCGTGCTGCACGACCGGCTGCACTGCCTCACGGGCATCGACGAAACGAAGATTAACCACGTCAGCCGCATGGTCGAGACCTACACGGGCATCCGTATCCCGGGCAACCGCCCGATCGTCGGCGAGAACGTCTTTACGCAGTGTGCAGGCATCCATGCCGACGGCGACAACAAGAACAACCTCTATTTCAACGAGCTGCTGCCCGAACGCTTCGGACGCGTACGCGAATACGCCCTGGGCAAGACCTCGGGCAAGGCCAACATCCTGAAGAACCTCGAAGCGCTGGGCATCGAGCTCGACGAAGCCTCGATGCGCAAGGTAACCGAACGGGTGGTCGAACTGAGCGACAAGAAGGAGCTGGTGACGGCCGAAGACCTGCCCTACATCATCGCCGACGTACTGCGCTACGACCAGGTCGAAAACCCCGTGCGGATACTCAATTACAGCCTGTCGCTGGCACAGGGGCTGCACCCGGCCGCTACGCTCAAGATCGAGATCAACGGCTGCGAATACGAGCAGACCTCGGTCGGCGACGGCCAGTACGACGCCTTCATGCGGGCGCTCAGGCAGATCTACAAGCACCAGCTCGGCCGCGAGTTCCCGATGCTGCGCAACTACACCGTCTCGATCCCGCCCGGCGGACGAACCGATGCCTTCGTGCAGACGATCATCACGTGGGAGACGGGCGGTAAGGAGTTCAAGACCCGCGGGCTGGATGCCGACCAGACCGAAGCCGCCATCAAGGCGACGATCAAAATGCTGAACATAATCGAACCAACATACAACGACCATGGATGTTAACATAGCCCTTTTAGCCGGCGACGGCATCGGCCCCGAAATCATTGCCGAGGCCACGAAAGTACTCGACCGCGTGGCGGCGAAATTCGGACACCGATTCGACTACCGCGAGGCGTTAGTGGGCGCCTGCGCCATCGACGCCACGGGCGACCCCTATCCCGACGAGACGCACGCCATCTGCCAGGCTGCCGACGCCGTATTGTTCGGTGCCATCGGCGACCCCAAGTACGACAACGACCCCAAGGCCCCGGTACGTCCCGAGCAGGGACTGCTGCGCATGCGCAAATCGCTGGGACTGTTCGCCAACCTGCGCCCCATCGCATTGTTCGACACGCTGGCCAGCCGCTCGCCGCTCAAGGCAGAGGTGGTGCGCGGCACCGATTTCATCTGCGTGCGCGAACTGACGAGCGGCATCTATTTCGGCCGGCCGCAGGGGCGCAACGAAGCCGGGACGGAGGCTTTCGACACCTGCACCTACACGCGCACGGAGATCGAACGCGTGCTGGACGTCGCATTCCGGCTCGCCATGAGCCGCCGGCGGCGCCTGACGGTCGTGGACAAGGCCAACGTGCTCGAAACCTCGCGCCTGTGGCGGGAGGTCGCGCAGGATATGGCGCCCCGGTACCCCGGGGTGGAGCTGGAATTCATGTTCGTGGACAACGCCGCGATGCAGATCGTACGCCAGCCGACCCATTTCGACGTGATCGTCACCGAGAACATGTTCGGCGACATCCTCACCGACGAGGCCAGCGTCATCAGCGGCTCGCTCGGCATGCTCCCCTCGGCGAGCGTCGGGTCGGAAGTGGCGCTCTTCGAGCCGATCCACGGCTCCTATCCGCAGGCTGCGGGGAAGAACATCGCCAACCCGATGGCCACGATCCTCTCGGCCGCCATGCTGCTCGAACACCTGGGGCTCGACAGGGAAGGCAGCGCCGTACGGGCCGCCGTAGACAAGGCGCTCACCGAAGGCGTCGTCACCGAAGACCTCGCCGCACAAGGCGAACGCCGCTACTCGACCTCCGAGGTCGGGGACTTCATCGCCGCACATATTTAGGCACGCCCCGCTCCGGAGGCTCCTATCCGCAAAAAAGGGGTTGCAACCTTTGCGGTTGCAACCCCTTTTTCCGTGCAGGCCACGAGGCGCACCCCGCCCGGACAGCAACGCCACGGCCCGGCAGCCGGTTTATATCCCGGCCACGAATTGCTCGAGTGCCCCCAGGTCGGCCGCCATCGGCTCCGAAACCCGGGGCAGGCGGGCGAGCCGGGCCAGCCGCGGCGGCAGCGGAACCGCAGCCCCCGTGACGGGGAAGATGACCTCCCCGAATTTGGCGGGATGCGCCGTAGAGAGGTAAAATCCCGGTTTCCCGCACGCTACGGAAGCGGCATATCCGATGGCGCTGTGCGGGTCGGAAAGGTATCCGTAATTGCGGTGCAGCCCGTCGATCGTACGGCGGATCATGGCATCGTCGCAGCGGAATCCCTCCAGTTCGTTACGCAGGGCATCCGGCTCACCGCCGCAGAGCCACAGCATACGTTCGAAATTGCTCGGCGCCCCGACGTCCATCGCATTGGCCAGCGTCCGCACCGACGGCCTCGGACGGTACTCGCCGCTGCGCAGGAATTCGGGCACCACGTCGTTGCTGTTCGAAGCCGCGACGAAGCCGCCGAGGGGGAGCCCCATGCGGCGAGCGAGCATCCCGGCCGAGAGGTTTCCGTAGTTACCGCTCGGCACCACGACCACAGGCCGCCCGCCGCCCGTCTGCTGCCGCCACAGGCAATAGCCATAGAAATAATAGAATGCCTGCGGTATCCAGCGCAGCAAGTTGATCGAATTGGCCGACGACACGCGGTGCCCCGCACGGAATTTTGCGTCGGCAAACAGCTCCTTGACCAGCCGCTGGCAGTCGTCGAACGTCCCGGCCACACGCAGCGGGTGGATATTGCCGCCGAGCGTGGTCATCTGGCACTCCTGCAGCCGGCTGATCTTCCCTTCGGGATAGAGCAGCACCACCTCGACGCCCGGCACGCCGTAAAACCCGTGCGCCACGGCGCTGCCCGTGTCGCCCGACGTAGCCGTCAGGATCACCAGTTTTTCGCCGGCACCGCCCATCAGGCCGATCATCCGCCCCATGAAGCCCGCACCGTAATCCTTGAATGCGAACGTCGGGCCGTGGAACAGCTCCAGCGTATAGCGGCTGCCGACACGGCGAAGCGGCAGCGGAAAGTCGTAGATCCGCTCCATCTCCCGCCGCAGGAGGCCGGGGTCAATGTCGTCACCGAAAAAAAGTTCCGCCAGGTATCCGGCCAGCGCGGCATAGGACTCCCCGGCCAGCCGCTCCGCGACGGCCATATCGGCCTGCGGGATACGTTCCGGAACGAACAACCCGCCGTCGGGTGCCAGCCCCGCCTGCACGGCCTCGCGAAGCGAAAAGGCGCGTGCGCATGCTTTGTCTTTCGTGCTGTAATATTTCATCTGTTTGTCGTTTTATACTATTCCACAATCCTTGCCCCGCAGTTCGACACGCGGCCCGCATATATCTTGCAGCCGATACCGGGGCGGGCGAAATGCGCCCGCATCCGCTGCGCGACCCGCTGCGAGACGGCCTCATCGGCGGCCAGGGCGAAGATCGAAGGCCCCGACCCGGCAATGTTCATCGCCAGGGCGCCTTCGACGAGCACCCCTTCCTTCAGTTGGTCGTAACCCGGAATGAACCCCTTGCGGTAAGGCTCCGCCACCACGTCGTGCATCGACCGGCCGATCAGCGCCACGTCGCCCAGGGCGAACCCGGCCACCAGCCCGCCGACATTGCCCCACTGCGTCACGGCATCGTGCAGGGGTACCTCGCGGGGAAGCACTTCGCGCGCCTCCTTGGTGCTGACCACGATGTCGGGATGCACCACGGCGTAGAAAAAGCCCTCGGGGACGGGCAGACGCACGATGTCCAGCGGTTCGTACCCCCGGATCAGCACCACGCCGCCCAGCACGGCAGGGCCCACGTTGTCGGCATGGGGCGTACCGCCGATGAGCGCCTCGCCCATCATCGCAAATTCCACGAGCCGCTCCCCTGAAAAGGGACGTCCCAACAGTTCGTTCACGCCCCAAACCGCTGCGGCCGACGAAGCCGCACTCGACCCGATGCCGCTGCCGGGAGCGATCTTTTCGAGGATCGTAACCTCGACCCGCACGGGTTTTTCGTATGCCCCGAGCAGTGCCATCACCGCCGGGGTAATCACGTTGTCCTCGTTTTTGGCGGGAAGTTCCTTCCCGCTGCGGTTGCGGATAACGAGCTCCCCGGCACCTTCTTCGATGCCGACCTCCAGCAGGTCGCCCACGCCGTCGAGCGTCAGCCCCATCACATCGAAGCCGCAACCCAGGTTCGCCACCGTTCCCGGGGCAAAAACTTTGATATATCGCATGATAAAATCTCCTTTTGAATGAAACCACCTTTGATCGAACCGGGCTTTCCGTTCCGGCAGCCTTGGCCGGAAAATGCATAACGGGTATGCTCGTGACGGAAAAATAACAACTACACCCCCACAGGGGTTGTCGTTGTCGTCGTTGTAGTGGCGGTAGCGGAGATAAGGACGGTGAAAGAAACGGCGCACGCCACCGGGCTGCAGGCTACCCCGCATCCCCCGGTCATCGTATGGTTCCGTTTCATATCCATCGGGGACAAATATAAAACAAAAAAATTTAATATCCAAATTCGGGTAACAAATCGTAAGCCGCCCTAAAAAGCACCGGCGGTCGCTTTATATATATAGGAGCATTCCGGAAAGGCTGAAAACATCGGCTTTGACGACAAACCGTAAGATATTAGGGGTTCCCGGAAGGCCTGCTTTCCTCTGAATCGGGCTAAAAGCGGTTAAAAGGCCAAAAAATACGGTTTCAAACTGTAAGATAAAAAGCTTCTATCCGGGTCGTCATAAAGCGCAAGAGGGGATATAGGTTCCGGATTATCACATTATTAAATTTTTTGCAAAATTATTTTGACGAAACGATTTTATATCCCTATCTTTGAAACGGAACAAATACGGAAATTCCGGACATGAACGCCCAGAACCATTCGAATAATAACGTCATTAATCTGCTGCTCGTCGTCTTTGGCAAGATAACGGGAGAAAGGTGATGTGTATATCCGAAAGATGATAAAAAGGCCTTTCTCCCGATGGAGAAAGGTTTTTTATTATCCGGGCAGATGGCAAAGGCACAATATGCAGAAAACAAGAAGAAGATGAAACACCCACTCAGAAGTGCCGTCACGACGACGGGCCGGCGCATGGCCGGAGCCAGGAGCCTGTGGCGTGCCAACGGCATGCGCGAAGAGCAGTTCGGCCGTCCGGTCATCGGCATCGCCAACTCGTTCACCCAGCTGGTTCCGGGACACGTGCACCTGCACGAGATCGGACAATACGTCAAGCAGCGGATCGAAGCGCTCGGCTGTTTCGCCGCGGAATTCAACACCATCGCCATCGACGACGGCATCGCCATGGGGCACGACGGCATGCTTTATTCGCTGCCCTCGCGCGAGATCATTGCCGACAGCGTCGAATATATGGCCAACGCCCACAAGGTCGACGCACTGGTCTGCATCTCGAACTGCGACAAGATCACCCCGGGCATGCTGATGGCCGCCATGCGGCTCGACATCCCGACCGTCTTCGTATCGGGCGGGCCGATGGAGGCGGGGCATCTCGGCGAGCGGGCGCTCGACCTGATCGACGCCATGGTGATGGCTGCCGACGAAAATTGCAGCGACGAACAGGTGGCTCGCGTCGAACGCGCCGCATGCCCCGGCTGCGGTTCGTGCTCGGGGATGTTCACCGCCAACTCGATGAACTGCCTGACCGAAGCGCTCGGGCTCTCGCTCCCGGGCAACGGCACCGTCGTGGCCACGCATGTCAACCGCCGCCGCCTGTTCGAAGAGGCCGCAGCGCTGATCGTCCGCAATGCCGAACGCTATTACTTCGAGGGCGACGACTCGGTGCTCCCGCGCTCGGTGGCCACGAAGGCAGCCTTCGAGAATGCCATGTCGCTCGACATCGCCATGGGCGGCTCGACCAATACGGTGCTGCACCTGCTGGCCGTGGCCCACGAGGCCGGGGTGGATTTCACGATGCAGGATATCGACCGCCTTTCGCGCCGGGTGCCCGTAGTGTGCAAGGTCGCCCCCAACTCGCATTACCATATCCAGGATGTCAACCGTGCGGGCGGCATCCTCTCGATCCTGGGCGAACTCGCCCGCGGCGGACTGCTCGACACCTCGGCCGGGAGGGTCGACGGGCGCACGCTCGGCCAGGCCATCGCGGCCTTCGACCTGCGGAGCGAAACAGCGAGCAGCGAAGCCAAACAGCGCTACCTGAGCGCCCCGGCCGGCCTTTACAGCCGGGAACTGGGCACACAACGGACTTATTACGACACACCGGACACCGACCGCACGGCAGGCTGCATCCGCGATCTGGAACACGCCTATTTCCGCGACGGCGGGCTGGCCGTACTGACGGGCAACATCGCCCGCCGGGGCTGCATCGTCAAGACGGCCGGCGTCGACACGTCGCTGTTCGTCTTCCGCGGGCGCGCCCGCGTCTACGAATCGCAGGAGCAGGCCATCGGCGGCATCCTCGGCGGCGAGGTGCAGGCCGGCGACGTCGTTGTCATACGCTATGAAGGCCCCAAGGGCGGCCCCGGGATGCAGGAGATGCTCTACCCCACGTCGTACCTCAAATCCAGACACCTCGACAAAGCCTGCGCGCTGATTACCGACGGCCGCTTCTCGGGCGGAACGTCGGGGTTGTCGATCGGTCACGTCTCGCCCGAAGCGGCTTCGGGCGGGGAGATCGCCGTCATCCGCACGGGCGACGAGATCGAGATCGACATCCCGCGGCGCTCGATCCGCCTCATGGCCGGCGACGACGAAATCGCCGCGCGCATGGCCGCACAGCAGCATTTCCGCCCCGCGGCACGCGACCGCCGCATACCCGCGTCGCTAAGGGCCTATGCCAAGCTGGTCAGCTCGGCCGACAAAGGGGCCGTACGCATCGTCGAAGAAGAATAAAACCGGACAACACCATGAATACGAACACGACAACCAGAACCGAAGGACAACAGCCCGGCCCTTGTATCACAGGGTCGCAGGCCCTGCTCGAATCGTTCCTGCGCGAGGGTGTGGACACGCTTTTCGGGTATCCCGGAGGAGCCATCATCCCCGTTTACGATGCGCTTTTCGACTACCGCGACCGGCTGCGCCACATCCTTGTCCGCCATGAACAGGGCGCCGTACATGCCGCGCAGGGCTACGCCCGCGTCAGCGGCCGCGTAGGGGTTTGCCTGGTCACCTCGGGCCCGGGGGCGACGAACACCGTGACCGGACTGGCCGACGCGCTGATGGACTCCACGCCGCTGGTACTGGTGACCGGACAGGTGGGTTCGTCGTTGCTGGGCACCGACGCCTTCCAGGAAACCAACTTCGTGGGCATCACGCAGGCCGTAACCAAATGGAACTGCCAGGTCAAGCGTACCGAAGACATTCCCGGGGCGATTGCCAAGGCGTTCTATATCGCCCGTTCGGGGCGTCCGGGCCCTGTGGTGGTGGACATCACCAAGGACGCCCAGTGCGGGACGGCCCCGTTCCGCTACGAAAGACTGACGTCCATCCGCAGCTACGTCCCCGCACCCGCGCCCGCCGAGGAGTGCATCGCCGAGGCGGTACGGCTGATCGACGCCGCACAACGGCCGCTGCTGATGGCGGGACAGGGCGTGATGCTCGGAAACGCCGAAGAAGAATTGCAGGCCTTCCTCGCAAAGAGCGGCATACCGGTCGCCTCGACCCTGCTGGGGCTGTCGGCCGTGCCGACCTCCTCGCCGCAGTATGTCGGCATGCTGGGCATGCACGGCAACTACGGCCCCAACATCCGCAACCAGGAGTGCGACCTGCTCATCGCCGTGGGGATGCGTTTCGACGACCGCGTGACGGGTAACCCCAAATGTTTCGGGGCGAATGCCAAGGTAATCCACCTGGAGATCGACCCCGCCGAGATCGACAAGATCGTACACGCCGACGTGGCCGTCATCGGCGACGTGAAACAGACGCTCCCGCTGCTCACCCAAAGGATCCGCCCCGCCGCGCACAAGGCCTGGATCGAAGGGTTCCGCGCCTGCGACAAAGTCGAATACGAGGCGGTCGTCCGCAAGGCGATCCGCCCGGAAGGCGGCCGCATCCGCATGGGCGAGGTCGTCGACACCGTAGCGCATGCCTACGACAACGACGCGGTGCTGGTGACCGACGTCGGGCAGCAGCAGATGTTCGCGGCGCGCTATTTCGGGTTCCGCCGCAGCCGCAGCCTGGTAACTTCGGGCGGCCTGGGCACGATGGGCTTCGGGCTTCCGGCCGCCATCGGCGCCAAACTGGGCGCCCCCGACCGCGAGGTATGCCTCTTCGCGGGCGACGGCGGGCTGCAGATGACCATCCAGGAGCTGGGGACGATCTTCCAGTCGCAGGTCGCCGTAAAGATCGTATTGCTCAACAACTCCTATCTGGGCATGGTACGGCAGTGGCAGGAACTCTTCTACGACCGCCGCTACTCGTTCACCGAACTGGCGAACCCCGACTTCGGGCTGATCGCCCGCGGCAACGGCATCGCCTACCGCTGCGTGGAGCGGCGCGAGGAGCTGGCCGGGACGGTGGCCGAGATGAAAGCCTGCAAAGGCGCCTACCTGTTGGAGGTGCGCGTCGAAAGCGAAGAAAACGTATTCCCGATGGTGCCGGCCGGCGCCCCCGTGTCGGCGATCCGGCTCGAATAAACCGAACGAGGTATGGAACAAGAGTATATCATCACCGTATTTTCGGAGAACAAGGTCGGGCTGCTGAGCCAGATCACGACGGTCTTCACGTGCCGCAATGTCAACATCGAAAGCCTGACGACTTCCGAGTCGGCGCTCGCGGGCATCCATAAATTCACGATCGTCGTCCGCACCGGCCCCGACCGGGTCGAGAAGCTCGCGCGGCAGGTCGAGAAGAAGATCGACGTGCTCAAGGTCTTCGTCTACACCTCGGACGAAGTCGTGCAGCAGGAGATCGCCCTTTATAAAGTCACGCGCAGCCGCAACGTCGAGAAACTCGTACGCGAGCACAATGTCCGCATCCTGGAGATCGACGACGACTACATCGTCGTCGAAAAAACCGGCCATAAGGCCGAGACGCAGGCACTGTTCCGCCTGCTGCAACCCTTCGGCGTGCAACAGTTCGTGCGCAGCGGCACGGTGGCCATCATCAAATCGCGGCGCGAGCTGCTCAACGAATACCTCGAAGAACTCGAGAGGAACAGACAAAGAACGGATTCATTTTAACTTTTAAAACTCATACAACTATGGCACAGATCAATTTCGGCGGAGTAGAAGAGAAGGTCGTTACCCGCGAAGAGTTTCCCCTGGAAAAAGCACGCGAAGTCCTCAGGGACGAAACCATCGCCGTAATCGGCTACGGCGTACAGGGGCCGGGGCAGTCGCTCAACCTCAAGGACAACGGGTTCAACGTCATCGTCGGACAGCGCGAAGGCTCGAAAAGCTGGGACAAGGCCGTCGCCGACGGCTGGGTACCGGGCAAGACGCTCTTCGGGATCGAAGAGGCCGCCCGGCGCGCAACGATCATCCAGTACCTGCTCTCCGACGCCGGGCAGATCGCCGTATGGCCGACGATCGAGAAACACCTCGCGCCGGGCAAGGCGCTCTACTTCTCGCACGGCTTCGGCATCACCTACAAGGAGCGCACGGGCATCGTGCCGCCGGCCGACGTAGACGTGATCCTGGTCGCCCCGAAAGGCTCGGGGACTTCGCTGCGCCGCATGTTCATCGAGGGCCGCGGCCTGAATTCGAGCTACGCCGTATTCCAGGACGCCACGGGGCGCGCATTCGAACGCGTGGTGGCGCTGGGCATCGGCGTAGGTTCGGGCTACCTGTTCGAAACCGACTTCAAGCGGGAGGTTTACTCCGACCTGACGGGTGAGCGCGGCACGCTGATGGGTGCCATCCAGGGTATTTTCGCGGCCCAGTACGACACACTGCGCGCCCACGGGCACACCCCTTCGGAGGCTTTCAACGAAACGGTCGAGGAGCTGACCCAGTCGCTCATGCCGTTGGTGGCCGAGAACGGCATGGACTGGATGTACGCCAACTGCTCGACCACGGCACAACGCGGTGCGTTGGACTGGTGGAAACGCTTCCGCGATGCCACCAAACCCGTCTTCGAAGAGCTTTACGGCGAAGTGGCCGCCGGCAACGAGGCGCAGCGCTCGATCGACCTGAACAGCAAACCCGACTACCGCGAGAAACTCAACGAGGAGCTGCGCGAGATGCGTGAAAGCGAGATGTGGCAGACAGGCGCCGTGGTGCGCAAGCTCCGCCCGGAGAACAACTGATCCCCCGGGAGGCCTTGCAATTTTTCAGATTGTTTCGCGCTCCGGCGGGTCGTGTCCGCCGCCTCCGGCACCGCTTGTAAATCCGGCCTTCCCCGAGCCCCCGCCCCGGCGGGGACTTGAGAGGCGGCGACGCGGCGGGATTCCCGCAGCGGGACACAGGCGGCCGGCAATTAACAGTTTTGTAACGTAATATACAACATCAATCAATCTATGTGTGGTTTCGTAGGACTATTTGACATCCGCCGGAAATCGGATGCGCTGCGTGGGCAGGTACTGAAAATGTCGAAGCAGATACGGCACCGGGGCCCCGACTGGTCGGGTGTCTACTGCGGCGAGCGGGCGATCCTTTCGCACGAGCGGCTTTCGATCGTCGACCCCCAGTCGGGCGGTCAACCCCTGTTCAGCTGCGACGGGAAACAGGTGCTGGCCGTGAACGGCGAGATATACAACCATCAGGAGATCCGCGCCGAGCTGGCCGGCGAATACGATTTCCAGACAGGCTCGGACTGCGAGGTGATCCTGCCGCTCTACCGCAAGCTGGGCGTCGGGCTGCTGGAAAAAATCAGCGGCATCTTCGCCTTCGCGCTGTACGACATCGAAAAGGACGAATACCTGATCGCCCGCGACCCGGTCGGCGTCATCCCGCTCTACATCGGCTGGGACAGCGACGAGCAATTCTACGTCGCATCGGAACAGAAAGCCCTCGAAGGGGTATGCAGCACCATCCGGCCGTTCCTGCCCGGGCACTACTGGTCGAGCCGCGAGGGGAAAATGGTGCGCTGGTACAAGCGCGACTGGTTCGAGTACGACGCCGTGAAGGACAACGGCGCCGACATACAGGCGCTGCGCGAGGCGCTGGAATCAGCCGTCAAGCGGCAGCTCATGTCGGACGTACCCTACGGCGTACTGCTGTCGGGCGGCCTCGACTCGTCGATCATCTCGGCCGTCGCCAAGAAATACGCCGACCGGCGCGTCGAATCGAACGACCGCGACCGGGCCTGGTGGCCGCAGCTCCACTCGTTCGCCATCGGACTGAAAGGGGCGCCCGACCTGGCGGCGGCACGCAAGGTCGCCGACCATATCGGCACCGTACACCACGAAATCAACTACACCGTACAGGAGGGGCTGGATGCCGTGCGCGACGTGATCTATTATATCGAGACCTACGACGTGACAACCGTACGCGCCTCGACGCCGATGTACCTGCTGGCGCGCGTCATCAAGTCGATGGGCATCAAGATGGTGCTCTCGGGCGAGGGTGCCGACGAGGTTTTCGGCGGCTACCTCTATTTCCACAAGGCGCCCGACGCCCGTGCCTTCCACGAGGAGACCGTGCGCAAGATCAGTAAGCTGCACCTCTACGACTGCCTGCGCGCCAACAAGTCGCTCTCGGCATGGGGTGTCGAGGGGCGCGTGCCGTTCCTCGACAAAGAGTTCCTCGACGTGGCGATGCGCATCAACCCGGCGGCGAAAATGGCCAAGGACGGGCATATCGAAAAATGGATCCTGCGCAAGGCGTTCGAGGACATGCTCCCCTCCGAGATCGTATGGCGTCAGAAAGAACAGTTCTCCGACGGCGTAGGCTACAACTGGATCGACACGCTCAAGCAGCTGACCGCAGAGGCGGTCTCCGACCGCGAGATGGAACACGCTGCGGAGCGTTTCCCGATCAACCCGCCCCGCAACAAGGAGGAGTACTATTACCGTACGATCTTCGAGGAACACTTCCCGTCGCATACGGCAGCGCAGTGCGTACCGTCGGTACCGTCCGTAGCGTGCAGCACCGCCGAAGCGCTGGCCTGGGACAAGGCGTTCCGCGACATGAACGAACCGTCGGGGCGCGCCGTGCTGGGCGTGCACAACACCGACCTGACACACGACACCCACCGACCCGAAACCGACTGAACCCGGTAAGGCCCCTGCTTCGGCAGGGGCCTTCCTTTATCGGATCGGAATTCATAAACGGCATCGCCCCGGCCACAGATACCTGTGACCGGAGCGATCTCTTGCGCCCTGAGTGGCCGGACAGCCCCGCGCCCGGCATCAGCGCCGCGGCTTCTTCGCGTCGGGTTTGCGGCGGGAGCGGCGGGCGGCAGGTGCTACGGGTTTTCGCGCAGGGACACGTTTTACGGCGGGCTTCCCGTCCCCGGAGTCTGCCCCGGGTGCTTCGGAAACTTCCGCAGCCGGGATATTCCCTGCGGCAGGTGCGGGGACTGCGGGGGCAGCGCCCGCCGTCCGGCGCGGCTTCTTGCGCACCGACCAGCCGAAGTGGCCGATGGCCTCGCCCAGGGCGAAATATTCGCCGTGGGAGTAAACGATCGGGCAGGCGCGTTCGAGGCAGAAACGCCCCGTAACAGGGTCGATATAGGCGGCATCGACCTGCACGGCGACCACCTCGGCCAGGAACATGTCGTGCGAACCGAGGGGCATCACCTGCCGCACGCGGCACTCGATGCTTACGGGCGCCTCTTCGACGATCGGCGCCGCGACCTGCAAGGCCTTCCCGGGCGTGAGCCCCATTTCGCGGAATTTGTCATAGTCGCGCCCCGACCGCACCCCGCACCAGTCGGCGGCGCGGGCCAGGTCGCGGGTCGTGAGGTTGATGACGAACTCCCCCGTGCGGCGGATTATTTCGTAGGAGTGGCGTTCGGGGCGTACCGAAATGTAGCACATCGGCGGGTTGGTGCATACCGTGCCCGTCCACGCCACGGTCAGCAGGTTATACTCTTCGGGCGTCGCACCGCAGCTCACCAGCACGGCCGGCAGCGGATAGATCAGCGTCCCGGGTTTCCAGCTCTCCTTCATCGGCGGCGTCAGTTAGCCTTCGCAAAGAAATTGCGGAAGAATACGATCTGAAAGTCGATGGCATTGCCCCAATAGGCACCGGTATGCCCACCGGGGCGTACATAGAAATCGTGCATGATGCCCCGGCGCAGCAACTCGTCGTGGAAATCGTTGTTTACCTCGAAGAAGAAATCGTCGTAGCCGCAGTCGAAGACGATCGCCAGGTCACCGTTCCCGAGCTGCGGGATGAGGTTGATGGGCGTAGCCTCTTCCCAGGCTTCGGGATGCTCCGTAATCTCGCCCAGCAACTGCGGGATCTCCCAGTTCTGCGGGAAAGGACGTATGTCGAGCCCGCCGCTCGTGCTGCCTGCGGCCCCGAACAGCCCCTTGTGCTTTATGGCGAGCGACATGGCCCCGAAACCGCCCATGCTCAGGCCCGTGATCGCGCGTCCCGAGCGGTCGCGGACTACGGGATAACGCGCTTCGACGGCGGGCAGCAACTCGCGTATCATGAAGGTTTCGTAGAGGCTCTTCTCGCGCACCTTGCTGTCGAGGTACCAACTGTTCCCCACGCCGGGACAGATGAAGGCGATCCTCTCGCGGTCGGCGATTGCGGGCAGCGAAGGCTTGATCTTCAGCCATGCCGTCTCATCGCCCGAGTAGCCGTGCAGCAGGTAGACCACCGGACAGGGCTCAGCGGCGGATGCGCCCTCGGGCACGATCGCCACGACGGGTACGTCACGATCCATCGAGGGACTGTGCACGGCAAGCGTGTCGACCGTAGCCGCAGAAACGACCCGCACCGCCAGCAACAGCAAAAAAGTAAAAATAAAAATCCGTTTCATGGTATATGGGTTTAGTGAAGGCAAAAATACGAAAAAAACGTATCTTTGCCATATGCTAACGGAATTCATCCGATACCTCAGCGCCGAACGGCGTTACTCCCCGCTCACCGTCCGCAATTACAAACACGACGTCGGGCAGTTCCTGGCATGGCTGGATTTCGACGAGGCGCGCTCCGACCCGCGCAGCATCACCGCAGACCAGGTGCGCGAATGGATCATCCACCGCACGGAGGAAGGCAAGATCGGCGCGGCGTCGATGAACCGCGAAATCGCCTCGATCCGCACCCTCTTCCGGTGGCTGCTCCGCACGGGGGCCATCGAAAAAGACATCTGCCGGACAATCCCCTCGCTCAAGACCTCGCGCCGCCTGCCGGCTTTCATCCCCGAGAGCCGCATGACGGCCATCGTCAGCGAATGCGAAGAGGCGGACGGGGATTTCGAAACCACACGCAACTCGCTCGTCATCCTGATGTTCTACGCCTGCGGCCTGCGCCTTGCCGAGCTGGTCGGCATCGACCGCGACGACTTCTCGGCCGACTACGCCTCGCTGCGGGTACGGGGCAAGGGAGACAAGCAGCGGATGGTACCGATCCTCGAATTCGTACGCGAAAAGATTTTAAGTTACCTCGACCTAATTGCGAGGCAAAATATTTGCAATTCTGCGGAAAAAGCACTATTTTTAACACACAAAGGAAAGCGCATATCGCGGAGCGTCGTTTACCGCATGGTACGGGCGGAACTGACCCGTGCGGGCGTACAGGGCAAGAAAAGCCCCCATGTGCTCCGCCATACGTTTGCGACGCACCTGCTGAACGGCGGAGCCGATATGCGCGAGATCCAGGAGCTTCTGGGACACGCTTCGTTACAGGCCACGCAGGTCTATACGCACAACAGCATCGCCAGGCTCCGGGAGATATACGCAAAGGCCCATCCCCGGGAAAAGGGAGGGAAGTGATTAACTTTTATAAACTGTAAGGCTATGAACGTACAGATTCAATCCGTGAAATTCGACGCCGACAAACGGCTGGTCGAATTCGTCGAGAACAAGATGGACAAACTCGACCGCTTCGCAGAGCGTTCGACGGGTGCCGAGGTCATTCTCAGACTCGATAAAGACTTTGAAAAGGGAAACAAGATAGCAACGGTCACACTCCATATGCCGGGCGAAGACCTGGTGGCATGCCACCAGTCCAGATCGTTCGAAGAATCGGTGGACGAGGCGATCGACGCCATCAAGCGCCAGCTGGACAAATTCAAAGGCAAACTGGAAAAGTAACCCCACCAACCAACCAATAACCTAAAACGAAGCCGCAGCCGCCCCTCATGAGGCGGCTGCGGTAATTTTCAGCCCGGCAGTTTGCGGCGGGCGCACTCCGGCTGACGGGTTCCTGCTGACGGTTTCCGCCCGGCGGCATGCCGTCCTGCACTTTCTGCCGGCTTGTCTTAGAGAGCCTCCGGCCCGGCTGTTCATCAGCGGCAACAAACCGCCGTCTCTCCCAGATGCCCGCCCGGCAATTTCCGACCGGCGGCTTCCTGCTGCGGCAATTTGCCCGCCCCGGCCGACTGTCCTGCACCGCAATTCCCCCCCCACACACACAAGACTGCAAACGGACGGCACCGGCAACCGGAAACAGGAAACGGCCGCACTTGCGTGCGGCCGTTCGGAAGCCTTGTAGTGGATAGGGGATTCGAACCCCTATGTCGTGCGTGAGAGGCACGTATCCTAACCCTTAGATGAATCCACCGTGTCGGTTTTGTGGTGCAAAGATAACGCCTTCTTTGAAAACTGCAAAATTTTCCTGCAAAAACTATGATTTTTTTTCATAATGCACACAGCTACACGCATTTTAGCTATCTTTACACGAAATACAACACGTCCCGACAAATGAAACGCATCAAAACAGCAATCCTGCTCGCAACAGCAGCGGTGGCAGTCACGGCCTGCAACAGGAAGCCCGTCGTTCCGGAATTCGGCATGTTGCCGATCGACACGCTGCTCGGCACACAAGACAACGGCTGCAACATAGAATACCGCTTTGCCACGATCGGCAATGCCGGAAAATCGGCGGCACTGGAGGCCATCGAAAAAGCGAATATCGAATATTTCTTCGAGTTGGAGGAGTTCGCCGGTACGGCACGCCAGGCCGCGGACTCGGCCATCCTGCAGGTCGCCGCGGACATCGTACTGCCCGAAGGGATGTCACAGGGCATGGGCGCCTACGAAATCTCCGTCGAAAGCGAAGGCTCCGTGCAGGACACGCTCGTTACCTACTCGATCTCCCGGTGGAGTTTCACGGGCGGGGCGCACGGCATGTACGGCATCGAATACCATACCTATTCGATCACAGACGGATACGAACTCTCGCTGGCAGACCTGTTCACGGCCCCGCAATTGCTCGGCATGGAGAAACTGCTCCGCGAGAAACTCTACGCCCAATACGGGACGGACAACGACGAAGGGCTGGCCGAACAGGGCTTCTTCCCGGAATACATCGCCCTGACGGAAAATTTCCAGATCACTCCCGAAGGCATCACCTTCTATTACAACCCCTACGCGATCGGATGCTATGCACTCGGGGCCGTCGAAGTGGCGATAGGCCGCGAGGAGCTGGAGCAGTTCTGACATCCGGGCGGGACGCCGCCCCGGCGTATCCGGGCTCACGCCTCCTACATTCCCGGAACCCGCACCCCGGGACAATAAAAAAAGGCCGGAGTCTCACGACTCAGACCTTTTTCTTTTGTCGGGGAACCACCCCCTTCAAAAATGAGGTACAATCGGAGGTATTCGACTTTCGGACGAGCACCGCCCTTCGAGTCTTAGTAACGGATTGCCGCTACAACCTGCCGATTTCCTCAACCAACCTAAAACTACTAACCTAAATGAACCTTAAAACTTCACTGCAAAGATACGTGCCATTTTTGAATTATGCAAATATTTTACGAATATATTAAATATATTTAACAATTTGGTAACATTAGCCCGTCAAAAAGGGCTCAGGAGGCTTCCAGGAAGCATTCGGGCAGAATGTTAAAGATAACGGAACGCCCTTCGGCGACAAAAAAACCGGGGTTTGGAAAAGCTTATTTCAGGTAGAGCACCATGCTCCCGATGCTGACAAAATTCTAAAGTCCGCACCGTCGGCCGGGAGGGGAAGGGCACAAAAAAAGGAAACCCGGTATTCCGATGGAATACCACAGTTTCCTCACCAACCTAAAACTACTAACCTAAATGAACCTTAAAACTTCACTGCAAAGATAAGGTGAAAAAACATGCCGTGCAAGTTTTTATTAAAAAAATTTTCGAATTTTTTGATATTTTTTAATAAATCGCATACATTCCGTTATCTAATAACATGTAAACATGCAAGATAGCCGGGTACCGCCGATCCCGGGTGATCGAAAATATTTTTTCATATTCTGCGCAGTATTCCCCTCCGGCGCACATTTATATAAAACGGAACACGATAAAAATGGAGTGCACATACCCTGAGCGGGGATAAATCACTACCTTTGTACGATGGACAAGAAGCTACGCGTTACCCTGAACGTGAGAATACAGCATCCCGGCAGCGGGATGCCGCGGCAGGAATTTTGCGGCCAGTTGCGTACGGCCGCAGCGACAACGACGCCTAAAACCCTAATTTACCAATGACGGTATCACTGATCATCTCCACCTACAACTGGCCGCGGGCCCTCTACCTGTGCCTGGACAGCGTAATGCAACAAACGGCCATGCCCACGGAAATCCTGATCGCCGACGACGGCTCGGGTATCAGCACCCGCGATGTCGTCCGCCATTTCGAGGCGGTGTCGCCCGTCCCCATCCGGCATATCTGGCACGAGGACAAGGGGTTCCGCCTTGCCATGATCCGCAACAAAGCCATCGCGGCGAGCCGCTGCGAATACATCATACAGATCGACGGCGACCTGATCCTGCAACGCAACTTCATCCAGGATCACATGATCTTCGCACAACGGGGCTGCTACGTCACCGGGTCGCGGGGCATCATCACCGAAATGCTCACCCGCAAGGTGCTCAGCGGGGAGATCACCTCGCTCACGCCGCTGATGCGGGGCGTACGCAACAGCAACAACGTCATCCGCATCCCGCTCATGGCATTCCTCTACCGGACGCTGGGCCCCACCCGCTTCGTCAAAGGCTGCAACATGGCCTTCTGGCGCAACGACCTGATCCGCGTCAACGGTTACGACGAATCGTTCTGCGGCTGGGGACGCGAAGATTCCGAACTGGCGATCCGCCTCGACAACAGCGGCGTGCGCCAGCGGTGCATGAAGTTTCGCGGCGTGGTCTTCCACCTCCACCATGGCAAATGCGAGCGCAACAGCCTCTCGGCCAACGAGGAACGTTACCAGCAAACCATCCGTGAACACCGCACCCGCTGCGAAACCGGGCTTGCACGCCACTTGGCAACAACGGAACAGACCCGCGTCCCCGAAACCGAGGTAAAAATCCCCGTTCCCGCCGGCACGGGCCATTGAGCCCGGGACAGAAACATCCGGCTCTGGAAACGGCATCCATAAACGTCAGTACCGCCCCGGTCGGGGCGGCACTGACGTTTTCTATCGGCGGCGGAATTTTTCCAGCAGGGGATAATAATGCAACTGCCGACGCAGTTTCCATTTGCGCACCAGGTTCAGGGGCTTGCGTTTCAGCCCCGCATGCCCCCGCACGATATAATCGTCCACGGCATCGAGCACCCGCGCCGAACAGCGGCAGTCGCGGTGCGGTTCGTGGTGCATGGTGTAGCTGCGGATCTCCCCCATCAACCCCTCCGGCCGCGTCAGGGCACGCTCGATGGCCGGGCCGACGGCCTCCGGCGTATCAACGTCGATCAGATGGGGCCCCGGATGCGAATTGCGGAACGTCACGACCGGCTTGTCGAGGAACATGAATTCGAGGATGATCGACGAGCTGTCGCACAACATCACGTCGGCCTGCTGCAGAAGCGGCATCTTGTCGGAACCCTCATAAAATATGACGTTCTCGTTCTCCTCCGCAATACGTTTATAGCCGGCTATGATCCCGGGGTCGGTCAGCTTGGGATGGAACGTAATGACCCAGTCCCACGGATGGGTTTTGGCCAGACGGTCGATCTCCGCCATCAGATGGGGCGCCGAACAGACATTGCGCGTGAAGGTCGGGGGGTAAAGAATCACCGGATGGTCATTCTGCGGTTTGCGCTGCACTTCGGGCGAGAAATAGGTGTCGGCTTTGGGCCAGCCGGTCTCGTAGACCCGGAAGAAGCCGTATTTCTTTTCCAGTTCCTTGAAATAAGGCGTGCTGCTCGGCCCCTGCGTACAATAGATGTCGAACCATCCGCGCACCGTGAAGTGGTCGTCGACGGCCTCGATACGCTTCTGAATCGCATAGCCGTGGAAAAGCGCCACCTTCACGCCCGGGATAAAATCGGGGATATAATTGCCCGGTGCAAAAACCGCGACCGGGTTATAAGCGACCGCCTCCCGGATTGTCCCCAACCGCACCTCGCCCTCTTCGAGCACGACGGGACACCCCTCTTCGATAAACCAGGCCGCCTCGCCTCCGCGGCGGCGGATTTCATGTTCCAAAGGCCTCAGGATCGAATAGGCATAAGGCAAAGTAACGTACAACAGGTATCTTTTCATCGTTCCAGGTTTAGGTTACAACATTCAGCGGTTCAGTGCGCCAGCCGCCGCTTCAGGCTCTTTCCCCAGCGCATCAGGGTCGAGACGGCGAGCACCCCGGGGCGCATCCACCGCCGCCTGTCCATTCTCAGCAGCAACCGGTCGCAACGGCTGAAGAACCCTCCCAACTCCGCGCGGTAGCGTCCGGCCTCCGCATTGATCCCGCGGGCAAACTCCGTACCGCCGGCCCACGGGTTGTGGCTCTTGCGCAGGTAGACCAGGTACCAGCGCATTTTGTTGAGCAGCAGGTAGAACTCCAGCCGGTCGCCGAGGATATCCCGGTGCCGCACCAGCTCGGCACGCACCGCCTCGCTGAATTTAACGCAGTAGCCGATATCGAGCGGCGAACGGTTGGCCGACCCGCCGCGCTGCACATACCCGTAGCCCACGTAGTCGATAAACCGGACGCGCGGCTGCTGGCAGCCGATCTGGATGTTGAGCAGGCTGTCTTCCCCCAGCCGCAGCGGATAATGGCGCAACTCCTTTTCGAACAACGCCCGGCGATAGAGCCGCCCCCACACGGTCACGGAAATGGCATGGTAGAGCGACGCAACGAGGAAATCCAGCCCTTGCATGTCCGATGTGCGCATCTCGCGCCTGGGCGCTTCGTAGGTCTTGCAGATACGTTTGTAATCGCAGCATACGATATCGTACCCACCGTTTTCCCCGATGGCCGCCACCAGTTTCTCCAGCATGCGGGAGTCCCAGACGTCGTCGCCGTCGAGAAAACAGATGTAGTCGCCCTGCGCATGGCGGATACCCGTCTCACGGGCCCTGGCAGTTCCCTGGTTGACAGTCCTTACGACGACGATGCGCGCGTCGCGCTCCGCGTGGCGGCGTGCCACGGCCTGCGAACCGTCCGTCGACCCGTCATCGACGACGATAGCCTCGAAATCCCCGTACGTTTGCCGTCCGACCGAATCGAGGCAGGTATCGAGATAGTTTTCCAGGTTGTAAACCGGAATAATGACCGATACCGCGGGCTTTGATTTTTCCCTTTCCTCCATCTATGCAATCCAATTTATCGCTTTCACGATCCGGCTGCCGGCTCCGTCGTAAAAATCCATGTTTCTGTATAATATCCCTTTATCGTGCCAGACGCCGCCGCAAACTGGTACGCCAGCGCAATCCTGTCGTCAGCATGACGACGACCGGGCGCATGACCCGGTAACGGTCGAGATCCAGCAAAAGCATCCGTGCCCGCGAATAGCGCGCCCTGAGCTCGTCCCGGTAACGGCCGGCCGATTCGCGCAGGTCGCAGACAAACGGCCGGTTCCCGACCCACGGGCTGCGGCTTTTGCAGACATAGACCGAATACCAGCGCACCTTATTCAGCAGCGCATAAAATTCGGCCTGCCCCCGAAGCGATTCGCCGTGCCGTTGTAACTCCCGTTCCACAATACTACAAAATAAGCAGCAGTAATCAAAATCGAAACTTCGGTGATTGGACGACGACGGCCGCTGTACGTAATCATATCCCACGTAATCGATGAAATGAACGCGGGGAAGGCGGCAGGCGATCTGGATGTTGATCATCGTATCCTGCCCCAGCCGCAACGGATGGTGGTTCAGTCCGTTATCGAAAAGTTCCCGCCGATAGAGTTTGCCCCAGAGGGTCACCCAGATCGAATGGCGAAGCGTCGCCTCGAGGAACTCGAGCCCTTCCATATCCTCCGTCCGGGATTCACGGTAGATCGCCTGGTAGGTCTTGCAGACCCGCTTGAAATTACAGCATACGATATCGTACCCGCCATTCTGCCCGATCGAGGCGGTCATCTCCTCCAACATGCGCGGTTCCCAAAAATCGTCGCCGTCGAGGAAAGCGATGTATTTTCCCTGCGCCCGGGCAATACCCGTCTCGCGGGCACGCGCAACGCCCCGGTTCGGGGTGCTCACCACGATGATCCGCGGATCGCGCTCAGCATAGCGACGCAGAAGCCCGGGCGTACCATCCGTGGAACCGTCGTCCACGACGATGGCCTCGAAATTCCCGAGTGTCTGCGCCAAAACCGATTGCAGGCACGTATCGAGATACCCTTCCAGATTGTAAGCGGGGATGATTACAGAGACCTCGGGAGAGGGTAACTTGCTTAAAGATTCGTTCATTTATTTTATGTAGTTTGTTACTGCTTCTGCGATACGTTCGCCGTCCAGGGCGGCAGAGATGATGCCCCCGGCGTAACCGGCACCTTCACCTGCGGGGAAGAGCCCCGCGGTTTGGGGATGCATGAGCGTCACGGGGTCGCGCGGAACCCGGACGGGCGACGAGGTGCGCGACTCGACGCCCACCACGATGGCTTCGTTCGTCACAAATCCCCGCATCCGCCGCCCGAAGGTGGCGATCCCCCGGCGCAGCCCCTCGCCGATAAACGAGGGCATCCACTCGTCGAGCCGCGAAGGGATAATACCGGGGATATAGGAGGTCTTGGGCAAGACCGCGCTGGGGCGTCCGGCTACGAAATCGGCGACGCGCTGCGCCGGGGCGACCTGATGCTCGCCGCCGTGCTGCCGGGCCAGCTCTTCGAACTGCTGCTGGAACTTTAACCCGGCCAGCTCGCCCCATTCCGCACGCAGGTGCTCGAAATCCGCGGGCCGCACTTCGGTCACCATGCCCGAATTGGCATAGGGTGACGTGCGGCCGCTGGGCGACATGCCGTTGACCACCGACTGCGCGGCATCGGTCATGGCCGGAACGATGAACCCGCCGGGGCACATGCAAAACGAGTAGACCCCGCGGCCGGCCTCCTGGCTCACCAGCGAATAAGCCGCCGCCGGAAGGTATTCGCCCCGCGTCGGGCAGTGGTACTGGATCGAGTCGATCAACGCCTGCGGATGCTCGATACGCACGCCCATGGCAAAGGCCTTCGCCTCGACGCGCACGCCCCTGCGGTAAAGCAGCTCGTAAATATCGCGTGCCGAATGTCCCGTGGCCAAAACCACGGCCGCCCCTTCGACAAACGTGTCGCCGCACCGCACGCCCCGGATACGGCCGTTGCGGATTTCAAGATCCGTAACGCGGCTGCCGAACACGAACTGGCCGCCCGAGCCAAGGAGCGTCTGCCGGATATTCTGCATGATGCGCGGCAACTTGTCGGTTCCGATATGCGGATGGGCTTCATAGAGGATTTCGGGCGTGGCGCCATGGAACACCAGCGTCTGCAACGCCTTGTTATAATCACCGCGCTTCTTGCTGCGTGTGAAGAGTTTGCCGTCCGAGAAAGTCCCCGCACCGCCCTCGCCGAAAGCGTAGTTCGAATCGGGATCGACCGCCCCGTTGCGGTTGATCCGCGCAATGTCGACCTTGCGCGCTGAAACGTCGCGCCCCCGCTCCAGGATAACGGGCTTCAGCCCCAGCTCGATCAGCCGCAGCGCCGCGAAAAGCCCTGCCGGGCCCGACCCCACGACTACGACCTCGGTATGTCCCGACACATCAGGATAATCGAAATGCACGGGTGCGGGCTGCGGCTCCCGGTCGACATAGACCTCCAGCGTCAGGTTGACCTTCGGTTGCCGCTGCCGAGCGTCGATCGAGCGTTTGACGACCCTCACCAAGGCAATATCGTGCTCCGGCACACCCAGACGCCGCGCGGCAAGCGAAGTGTAATACTTCGCGTCGGCAGCCTGGCGGGGCGTTAAAACGAGTGCGACATTCTGCGGCATAAGCGGATAAATTGCCTACAAAAGTAAATAAAAAAGGCTTATAATCACCCGCTCCGGATTGTGAATTGTGAATTTTTATATACCTTTGCACATAGCGAGCGGATATGGTGTAATTGGTAGCCACGTCAGACTTAGGATCTGATGCCTTACCGGCGTGGGGGTTCGAGTCCCTTTATCCGCACAAAGGAGCCTTTTTCCGGGGCTCCTTTTTTGTTGCCCGTTCGGTGCAAAAAGAAGAAAATCGACTGTATATCATCGTTTTGCAAAGGCTTCGAACGATTCCCCGAGCCGGAAGCGGAAAGCAGTTCGCGGCAAACTCGCGGGAGCACGAAAGGGAACGGCCCCGAAAAACGGGCCGTTCGGCGGAGCTCGCTCCCGAATACGGCTATAATGCGCTGTTTTTCTGCATTTTACATCGCAATAAATCTCTCTTGCAGGCGTTTTGTTAACCCCTAAATTTCAACTTGGCAGAACAACATGAATTTTTTTGACGGCCTCCTTTACGAATCCCACAACCGAGCAAAGCTGATAGATCATAACTGACAACACTCTAACGTTATTCGCTCTACGATTGCTGTACTCTGGAATTTTCTTCGTATCTTTAAGAAACCGTAAAAACTATTTGAGCCATGAAATTCTTTATCGACACGGCCAATCTGGAACAGATCCGCAAGGCGCACGAACTGGGCGTCCTGGACGGCGTAACGACCAACCCATCGCTGATGGCCAAAGAGAATATCCGGGGTACGGAAAACTGCAACCGTCATTATGTTGAAATCTGCAACATCGTCGAAGGGGACGTGAGCGCCGAGGTCATAGCCACAGACTTCGAAGGAATGGTGCGAGAGGGTGAAGCGTTGGCGGCGCTGCATCCCCGCATCGTCGTGAAACTGCCCTGCACGGCCGCAGGAATCCGGGCTGTAAAATATTTCGCGGCGAAGAATATCCGGACAAACTGCACGCTGGTATTCTCCGTGGGGCAGGCGTTGTTGGCGGCAAAGGTCGGAGCGACCTACGTGTCTCCGTTCGTGGGACGTCTCGACGACATCTCCGAAGACGGCGTGGCATTGGTAGCCCACATCGTGAAGGTCTACCGCACCTATGGTTACAAAACGCAGGTGCTGGCCGCTTCGATCCGTCATACGCAGCATATTATCCAGTGCCTCGATGCGGGAGCCGATGTGGCGACATGCCCCCTTGCGGCAATCGAAGGGTTGCTCAGACATCCGCTGACGGACAGCGGGCTGGAGAAGTTCCTCGCAGACCATGCACGGCTGAATACCTGAACGGAAACCGAATTGCGACATTTCCGGATGACATCTATACGCTTGAATGTACAAAATGACAAAAGTCCTATATACGAACATAGGACTTTTGTTATAAATATTATAGTCGGCCGCCAAGACGAACAACGCATTAACATGATCTAATTCAACACAATACACAATTCTAAGCAAAAGTCAACGAGGTAACGCTTTGGATACCGAAACCTCGTTTACAATTACGTTTTTTACTCTATAAGCGATATACTTCTTATCTAAAAAGCGACATAATGTCCTATGAATCAAACATCTTTCCACCCGCAAAAGATCCTTCGTACAGTAAGCATCGGTCTTCATATCAAAAAAGATGTCACCTCCTCTTTCGAAATCGTTGTATCTGCCGCTGCTGTTCTTCATAGGCCCGCGCATCGGCCAGATCCAATACCGTATCGACAATTCCGGAGAGAGAACTTGATGGGAAAATCCGTTCAAAAAGACAAAAACACATTCAAACATTCCTCCAGCAAACGGGTTGAAGTGGACGAAGACGCGTTCCGAGAGATGCTCCTTGGACAGGAGTTACCGGCTAGGGATGTCGCACAAAATGATCCAAAACAGGATGATGCTGAACCGACAATACGCAATAAAACCGTTGACTCAAAAGCCGAACCGCCGGTTCCGGCAGCCGGGACAATACCGGCCGATTCCAGAACAACTCCGGACAGATCAGGATTCCAGCGAAAAAAGATTTTGCTGCCCGATTTCGAGCAGACGTTTTTCCGTCCCGTAAAGTGTTCCGATGGACGGGCTGCCATATATGTCAGCCTCGAAACCAAGCACAAAATTTCAAAATTACTCCATCTGCTGGGGAATGAGCGCACAAGACTGACAGCCCTTGTCGACAATATGCTGCAGTTCGTGATCGGCATTTATAGCGATGAGTTGAATTATCTCCATGAAAAGAAAAATAACAGACGCCCATTTTGAAAAAGCAATGCGGAATAGAGCGGACAGCAGAACCAAAACGTTGAGAGTGTTGTATATTGCGTCATTAAGGTATGGATATGCGTATTGTAAAGTCAATAACCCTGCTCTTCAGTATAGGAAAATGCATTAAGCCTATGTTGGCCATCAATTATTAGTGATGAAATTCCAGTCGGAATTTCTATTTCAAAGCAATCCGGAACAGATGTTGGATAAATATTCCATCTTTTTAATGGATCTTCTATAATATTTCCTTCATAGTCAACATTTGCAGCAACTAAAATAGAAGTGGGGAAGCTCATCTCGGCAGATTTGATAAAATTCGCAATCGCTTTTAGCCTAGGTAGTTTTAGAGGTCTTTGATTCCCGACTAACCTCCCTTCTTTATTATAACGTGCAACAGAAGACGTTGAAATTTCGAGCAAATCTCTAGCTTTGATTTTTGCGATGAAAAAGTCTCCAAGAGGTTGACTAACTTTTATTCCATGTATTTTTTTCATACGCTAATATTTTTACTGGATTTTTCCTCCAAGTGCACTTGTTGGCTCTTCAAAAATCTCTTTTTCTCGATTTTGATACCACCATAATATACAATATGATATGTAAACTATAACAGATAAACCAAAGGCAAGTAATTCTGATTTTTTGAGTATACCTACAACAATAATTGATATTAATAGCGGAATTACAACAGCTGCTAAACCAATGATGTCTTCATTGTCTATTCGTCTTTGTGTACGCACGGTTTCCAATACTCTTTCAGCAGATGCACATACAGACGCAATCGCAATAGTTATTAATCCAATTGCAACATCTTTAAGACCTACTTCAAGAAATAGAAATGACATCCATATGCTACTAGATCCACATATTAGAAAAAGACAATGAAGAAAATCAATTTCTTTTATGTAAACTAAAGCAATTCATGTTTCCTATTTATCTTTTTCTTTCCAATATTGAACGACTTCAAACAAATCGCCTTTTTGCAACTCTTTAATGTTTGATACACACTGTCCGTTATCCAATTTTTCAAGATTTCGCATAGTACGAGTTCCATCTTTTTCACTCAAACCAAGGAACTTGTTTATTGCTTTTGTGTTATTGAGGTCGTTTATCGGTAAAAGAAATGCAGTTTCACACTCTTGCGAAAAATCGAAATTACCTTGATTATATTCCGATATGCCTTGAGAGAGAAGAACGATAGAAACTCCATATGAGCGAATCTTCCTAAGCAAGACTTCTAAAATCTCCAAAGACTTCTTTTCACGGAATAGATCGTGAGCCTCATCAATCATTAACACGTAACGCATACTTCGGTTGCCATCAACGACTTCTGTACCACCCATATTTGTGAAAACATTGAAGATGTAGTTAATAATGAGAAAGATTGATGTGAAACGAACTGTACTATCAAGTTCTCCTGATAGTGAAAAATAATAATTGTTGTTTAGGAAAATGCTTGGATCGTTTACTTTTGAAGTAAAAAGCTCGTACTCGCTGAGACGTTCCATAATTTCTGTAAGAGTATCACGGTTATCTCCTACAGTCTCAATTACTAAGTCATAAATTTCTTTCAATGAGGGATGTTTGCCATCCTTATGTTGAACAAATGCTTCCTTAGTGGCATCTTTTAGTGTTTGCTGTTGTTTCTTGCCAATATTGGAGTATTTGGCAATTATATCAACAAACTTGTTTATACCCACTAATTTATTCTTCTCATTAACATTATCAATGAAAGAAACAGGATTTAGTGGGAACGGAGTATGAGGAGCACTGACACATTCGGTATGAGTTTCTGTAAAGAAATCACTCATTTTGGCCTTGTCATCTTCACTCAACCCTTTAAAATCAAGGAAAAGAAAATTGACTTGACCTTGTGTCTGCTTATATAGTTGACGAAGAAACTCAAGTGCAAATTGAGTTTTTCCAGAGCCAGACTTTCCTGCTACAGCAATATGTTGATTATTGTAACGAGTGGAATCATTGAAGCAACAATATATATCCTCTTTTGTCGAGATATTATAGCCTACCTTGATTTGAATAGGTCCCGCTCGACGATACACGCACGCGCTTCAACCGCTCGCACATGGCCGGGCTGAACAACCTGCGCAAACTCTCCGAGGACTACCAGCTCAGCAGCTCGCTCACTTGGGGTTACGACCGCCTGGCCTCGGATCGCGCCGCCCGGCAAAGCTGGTACCTGGCGGACGGCACGCGCGTGGACACCGAGCAGGAGTCGGCCGCTTCGTGCCGGCAACAGCTTTCGGCACGCATCGCACTGAAAGCCAACACCGAGCGGTTCTACATGCAGGAAAAACTCGAAGCTTCGCTGGCATGGAACGACATCCGTGCCGTGCTCTCGGGCAGCTACCCCAACCGCCAGCGTGCCGTGGCCCCGGCCTACGGCATCGAAAACGACCTGAAATATATCCGGCGCACCGGCACACGTTCGCTCACCGTCACCTCCTACCTGAAATACCTTACCCGCCCTCAGTCGCTCGATGTGGTGCGCGAAACGGGCAGCCAGCGGCAGACGATCGCCGACCGCGCTTTTTACATGAACCACAACGCGGCATTCGGCACGCAGGCCGGGCGGTTCGCCTTCGCATTCAAAGGCGGAGTTTCGGCACTCTTCCGGGGGCTCGTAACAGACCTCACGGGCACCGGGCTCGGGACAGGCACCGCGAACGACCTTTCGGCCGGCTACGCGGGCGTCTACCTCCAGCCGGGCATCACCTACCGCTCGCAGCGGCTGCGGCTGACGCTCGACCTGCCGGCAGGTTACCGCCGCTATGGACTGCACGACAGGATCGACGGCAGCCGAAACCCGGCGGGCATTTTCACCTGGAAGCCTCGCTTCGCGGTGAAATGGAGCCCCACGGGACGCCTTTCGCTTTCGGCATCGGGTACGGTCGGCCGCGACGCGGCGGACGACAGCCGCATAGGCAACGGCGCCGTCCTGCGCAACTACCGTTCGGTGCTCTGCGGCGTAAACGAATACCGGCAGGCGCTGCAACGCAGCCTCTCGGCAGGCATCGCCTACAAGAACCCGATCGGCGGGTTCTTCGCCAGCCTGCTCGCGGTACGTTCGTGGAACGACCTGCCGTTCCTGCCTGCGCAGCGCTTCGACGGCGACTATATCGTAAACTACTACGTGCGCAGCTCGAACCGCGTGCGGTCATGGTACCTGTCGGGCGACGTCAGCCAGAATATCGACGCCCTCAACGGTCAGGCAGGCCTGAACGTCGGCTACAACCTCAGCGGCACGGAACTGCTGCTGGAAGAGGTGCCGACCTCCTATGAAAATTCCACCCTGACCGTCGCGCCGCGTTTCAACTTCCGGTTCGCCGCCTGGGTAAACACCGAATACCGGCTGGAATACCGCTATACGACACTCTCCATCCGCGGCCGGGAGCCCGACGGGCGGCACGATTTCAACCAGCGGCTGACCGTAAACCTCGTACCGTCGAAGAAATGGGTGATCCAATTCACGGCGGAGCACTATTACTCGCAGCTTTCGGCCGACCGGAGCAAACACCTGCTACTGGCCGACGCATCGCTGCGCTGGAAAATAAACGGGAAATGGGAAGCTACGGCGACCGCCGCAAACCTTTTCGGCCGCGAAGAATATGCCTATACGACCTTCGACGGAGTAAGCTCGGGCTCCTACCGCTATGCCATCCGCCCGCGCAATATCCTGCTGGGCGCAAGCTGGAAATTCTGACAACCGCCGCACGACGCAACGCCCGGGCAAAAACAGTCCGGGGCTTCCGGATCAGAAATTGCGCCCCGCGTCGTCCCACCACAGGCGCGTCCCACCGTGGTCTCCGCCGCCGAGTTCCGCGACGAGCGCCGCATACTGCTCGGGATCGGACGTCGCCAGCGCGGCCGGGAACGGCAGCCGGCGGATCATCGTTTCGGTATCTATATAGCCCTTGCTGTGGTTCAGACGCACGGGGAACAGGCGAGGATATCCCGTCCGCCGCTGTTCGGCCCAGGCCTCGCACCCTTCGGGATACATGGCAATCCATTTTTGGGTGATGATCCGCTCGAGCTTCAGTTCGTCGTCCGCCGTCGCATCCCAGCGGGGCGACACGCGGCACCGGGCGGCGATGTCGTTCCCCGGGTCTACCGGATCGTGGTAGTCGGCCGCCATGGCGTCGCTCTCCAGATAGTGTTCGGCCCCGGACAGCTGCCATTGCGCGAACGATGCCGCAACGCCGTTGCGGTAACAGAGCTCCGCATCTTCGTCCGTCCAGCCGCGCAATGCCGCTTCGGCACGCAGGAACCACACCTCGGCCGCCGTCATCAGGACAGCATCGGTATCCGTATCCACCGTAAGGCGGGAAAATGCCGCGTAATAATTATGCGAGAAACCCGTCCCCTGACGGATTCCATGGTATTGCCCCTTCAGGGCGACCGTCCCGTCGCCCGCATCGCCGGCAATGACCACGTCGCTGCCGCAGGGCTTGAAAAACTTCGGCAGCCGCGGATCCCCGTACCCGGTCAGGACGGATTCCATCGAAGCGTTCATGGCCGCCTCGTTCCAGTTCAGGTTGATCTCGCCCAGCGGATTGGAATAGGTACCCGAAGTCTTCACGGCGGCATTTTCCATATTGGTCTCGATCACCCCTCCGGCCGCCTGCGCCGCCTTCCGGAATTCCGCACGGGCCTTTTCGGGCGCGGCAACGGCGATACGCACGGCAAGGCGCATGCGCAGGGAGTTGGCAAAACGGAGCCAGGCCGCATAGCTTCCGTCGAGCAGCAGGTCGAACCTGGAAAACTCGCCGGCCTCGGGCTGCCCCCCGACCCAGGCCGCCAGGATGTCCGCCGCCTCGTCCAGGTCGTCGAAGAAGCAGCCGTAGACCTGCTGCTGGCTGTCGGGCACGTATTCGCTGCCGCGGTCGGCGAAATGGCTGTATATCACCGGCCCGTAGTAGTCTGTCACGCGGTGCATGGCCAGGACTTTGAGTATCTTGGCTATGGCATAGAACGGCGGCATCTTCTCGCGTGCCGTCTGCTCCAGCCGGTAAATCTGGGGCATGACATAGGAATAGGTGAACTGCCACATGGCGCTGTTCCAGCCGTCCTGCAGGTTGTAATCGGAGTTGTGGCTGCCGCCCTGCAGCGGTTTGGGATCGTGCATATAGCCCGAGAACATATCGGCATTGAGGTTCTGCGTCATCTGGAACGGCCAGTTCTTGCCCTTGCCGAAATCGTAGTTGAAATAAATCCCCTGCTGAACGATCTGCAGGCGGTATCCGAAGCCGTTGTCGTCGGCCTCGAGATCCCCGTCAGAAATCCCCGAGAGGTCGTCGTTCAGTTCCCGGAAATTCCCCGTGCAGGCCCCCCAAAAGGCTGTGCAGAATGCGGCGAACAGATATATGTAAAAGCGCTTCATGATTCTCAGAACTCCAGTTTTATGTTGAAGCCGATGCTCCGTACGGTCGGCATGCCGTAGACGTCGATCCCCTGGTTGTCGTTGCCCGTCGAAAGGACGAGATCGGGATCGAACGGCGCGGCATTGTAGATAAAGAAGAGGTTGCGGGCCACCAGCGACACGGTCATGCCGCTGAATACCCGTGTGCGGCGCATCAGACGCTGCGGCAATGCATAGGACACCGCCAGTTCGCGGAGCCGGATGTTCGTCGCGTCGTACATGTAATACTCGGTCACACCTGCGCGGCCGCCGACCAGTTTGTAAAAACCCTTCACGTCGTCGATCCGCTGCCCTTCGAGCATCACGCAGCCCCGGTCGCGGGCATCGGCCGTTGCGGCCGACACCCCGTAGGAATCCAGGTCGGCCATCGTCTGCGACAGGAGCCGTCCGCCATAGCGGCAGTCCAGCAGCACGGACAGCGACATGCCCTTATAGGAGAACGTGTTGCCCCAGGAGAGCGAGAACACGGGATTGGCATTGCCGACCTTCACCGTATTGCCGTCGCCCATGGTGCGGGGCAACCCGGCGGAATCGCCTTCGGCCTCGTAGACGATCTTCCCCGTTGCGTCGCGCTCGAACGCCCGCCCGTAAATATCGCCGATCGAACCTCCCTCGACGAGTTTCATGGCATAGGACGATGAAAAACTCGACGGGCCGTAGACATATTCGCGCAGCTCGTCATGGAGTTTTATCACGCGGTTCCTGTTATGTGCGAAGTTCACCGTCGACTGCCACGTCAGCGCACCTCCGTAGACCGGGTAGGCGTTCAGCGACACCTCGACGCCCTGGTTCTCGATATTGCCCGCATTCTCGTAACGGTAGGCATACGCCTCGCCCGAAAGGGCCGGAAGCTTGAAGAACTGGTTGTGCGTATTGGTCTTGTAGTAGGTCAGGTTGACGCCCAGCCTGTCGTCGAGGAACCTCCATTCCAACCCCGCTTCGAGGGCGTTGGTCATCTCAGGTTTGAGGTCGGTGCCAGGGGCGGCGTCGGCGGCATTGATGCCCCCGCCGGCCGTAACGTGCGATTTGGGGTTGGTGATGAACATGGGGATGTCGTTCCCCACGCGGCTCCATGTCAGGCGAACCTTGGCGAACGAAATCCACCGGGGCAGTTCGAACATCTTGCCGATCACCCACGATGCGCCTGCCGAATAATAGAAGAACCCGCTGCCTTCGTGGGAGGTGTAGGCGAGCGTCGATGCCCAGTCGTTGCGTCCCGTAACCTCGAAATTGAGGCTCCCGGCATATTTGAACGACGCCGTGGCGAAAAGCGACTGCGTCTGGCGCCGCGCATCGATCTGTTCGTCAACATAGGCCGAACCGTTCATGACGATATTGGCGACGTTGAACACGTTGGGGAAATAGAGCGACGCCGTCTTGGAATCTATACGCAGTGAATTGACCGTCCGGTCGTTCAGCCCCGCACCTGCGGTCGCGCTGAACTCCCAGTCCGGGGAGAGGCGTTTGTCGAACATCGCCAGCAGTTCGCCGTTGAACAGGGTTTCCGAGTAGCTGCTCTCGATATAGCGCCCGTTGGCACCGGCCAGCGCAGGCGCCGTCGAAGCATAGAATTTCTGCCGCACCTTGTCATTCACATAGTCCACATTGCCGCGCGCCTTGAGCCGCAGCCAGCCGTTCACCTTCCAGTCGGCGGTAAACGAGGTCATGACCCGGTTGCGCAGGCTCCTGCTGCGGATGCGGTTGACGACCCAGTAGGGGTTCTGCTCGAAATCGTCGCTCGGGGCGATCCAATCCTGGACATTGAGTTTGCGGCCGGCGTCATAGACCTCGAAATGCTCCCGGTAAGGCGTGATATCCACCCCGCGGGGGAAGCGGTAAAGCCCGACCAGCGGGTTCATATAGAAACCGCCCGGCACGGGTTTGTCCTCGACCACCTGGCGCATAAAGCTGATATTCCCGTCGAGCTTGAGCCGTTGCCGGAAAAGCCCGGTCGTGGTGCGCAGGTTGAAGTTATGGCGCATCAGGCGGTTCGAACCCGTGATTCCCCGCTCGGCCGTATTGGCATAGGAAAAATAGTTCTGCACCTGTTCCGACCCGGAGGAAACCGAGACCGCATTCATCGCCGTGATCCCCGTCCGGAAAAAATCGCCCGCATTGTCGTAGGTCTTCATCCGCGCACGGGCGCCCCAGCTTTCCACCCCGCCGCTCACCCCGTAACGGTTCTGGAACGCAGGCAGGCTGAAGGGGGACTGGAGCGTAAGGTTCGAAGTGAACGTCACGGGTTGCTGTTTGCGGGCATTGCCCTTTTTGGTCGTAATGAGGATCACGCCGTTGGCGGCCTGACTGCCGTACAAGGCGGCGGCCGGGGCACCCTTGAGGATCGAGACGCTCTCGATATCCTCGGCATTGAGATTCGAGATGCCGTCGCCGCCGTCGCGGTTCCCGGCATCGGCCACACCGCCTATGGCCGAGTAGGCCTGCTCGGGGGTCGAATTGAGAATGGGCATACCGTCGACCACATAGAGCGGCTGGTTGTCGCTGGCGACCGACCGCACGCCGCGGATGCTTACCTTGGCCGAAGCGCCCGCACCCGACGAGTTCTTGTTCACCTGCACGCCGGCCGACTTGCCCGAAAGCGACAGGATCAAGTTGGGATCCTTCACCGCCGTGAGCTGCGACCCCCTGATCTTATCGGCCGAATAGGTCAGGTCGGCATAGTTGCGTTCGAGCCCCAGCGCCGTCACGATCACCTCGGCGATCGCCTTCACATCCTCCTGCAACACGATTTCGAATTCGGTACGGGTTCCCGTCCCGATACTCTGGTCGATATACCCCAGACACGAGACATCGAGCACGGCACCGGGCAGGACGGCGATCGAGAATTCGCCTTCGGAAAGGGTCGCGACCCCGTTCGAGGTACCCCGTTCGACAATGGTAGCCCCGGCGACGGGATCGCCCGATTCATCGGCGACACGGCCGTTGACAACCACCTTCCGGGGCGGGGACTGGGCATGCGCCGCCATGTCCGGCAACAGGCACAGGCAGGCAAGCAGGGCCGCCATGCACTTCCATCCCCTGTGCAGCGGCCACAATTTTCTCAGACAATACGTAAAAGGCATCACTATTATGGAACAATTAAGTACAAAATTATAAAAATTGGCATATAAATCGTATAATAAATGGAAATTTTAGCAACTATTCCGACTATCCGGCATTCAAAACAGCCCGGAATCCCCCTTTGCACGACAAAATGCAGCGGGGCATTTCCAGGATGCCCTCCGGGTGCCGGCGAAGATTTCGGGGATTATGGTAACCCAAACCGTAATCCGTATAACCGCAATTCCGCAGGAAACGGTATCTTTGCACCGTACAACCAGTGGGAAACGATATGTCCAGCACGAAAATAAGACGCACAATGGGAATCCTGACAGGAATAATACTCGCCGCCGCGATCGCCGGCCTGATAATCCTCAACCTCCCGGCCTTCGGACGCCTGCCGCGGGGCAGCCGGCTCGAACGCATCCTGCAATCGCCGAACTACCGCGACGGGCAGTTCCGCAACCTGGAAGCAAGCCCGATGATGACGGGCGACAAAAGCCGCCTGAGCGGCATCCTCGAATTCCTGTTCCGAAAAAAGGAGGGGCTGCGCCCCGACGCGGCCGTCCCGGCCCTCAAGACCGACCTGCGCGCACTGGATCGGGACAGCAACCTGCTGGTGTGGTTCGGGCACTCCTCCTACCTACTCCAGGCCGAAGGGCGGCGTGTGCTCGTCGACCCCGTATTCCGGGCCGCCGCACCGTTCTCCTTCCTCAACAGGCCTTTCAAGGGCACCGACATCTACCGTCCCGGCGACATGCCCGACGTGGATTTGCTCGTCATCACGCATGACCACTGGGATCACCTCGACTACCGTACGGTCACCGAACTCAAATCCCGGATCGGGAAGGTCGTCTGCCCGCTCGGCGTCGGGGAGCATTTCGAATACTGGGGTTTCGACCCGGAGAAAATCATCGAACTCGACTGGCACGAAACGGCTGCGCTCGGCGACGGGTTCGCGGTGCACTGCCTGCCGTCGCGGCACTTTTCGGGACGCGGACTCAATCCCAACCGGACGTTGTGGGCCTCGTTCCTGCTGGAAACCCCGGCACGGCAGGTCTACATGGGCGGGGACGGCGGTTACGGCAAGCATTTCGCGCAGATCGGCCGGCAGTTCCCCGGCATTGACCTGGCGATCCTCGAAAACGGACAGTACAACGAAGCATGGAAATACATCCACACGATGCCCGACCAACTTTCCCTGGCGGCCAAAGAACTGGGTGCCAAGCAGATCATGACCGTCCACCACTCCAAGTTCGCCCTCGCCAGACACCGTTGGGACGAACCCCTGGCGACCGAAGCGGCACTGGCCGCAGACACCGCACTGCATGTACTGCGCCCCGAGATCGGCGAAGTAGTCCCGTTGCGGAATGCACCCGCAGCCGTCCCCGTACCCTGAGCCCGGCATTCCGGCCGGCACCGGGCATCTATACCCGGGGCGGGGGGGGGCAGGGCATCCAGCCCAGCCCCGCAGACAGGTGCCCGCCTGCCGCGAAAGGGATGTACGGCGTACACCCCAGCCCAACCGTCCGCCGATCGAACCGTCGGGAACTCTGGTATGTAAATTGCTGTCAGGGAGGGAAAATCCGTATGCTATGGAAAATTTCTCAACCCTGATCGAAAATTCGAAACGCGCCGTGCGCTATTGGTGGCTGCTGCTTATCATCGGCATCGCCCTGTTCGTAGTCGGCATCCTCGTATTCGTCTACCCCACACAAAGTTACCTGGGCATGTCGCTCCTGTTCGGGTGGCTGATGCTGATTTCGGGCATCCTCGAAGTCGTACTCTCATCGGTCAACAAACATTTCATCACCGGACGCGGCTGGATGCTGGCGGGCGGCATCATCGAGATCGTGCTGGGCATCATCCTGATCTTCAACGTCGCGCTTTCGGCCGCTACGCTCCCGATATTCCTCGGGTTCTGGCTCATGCTGCGTGCGTTCGGTGCCATCGGGCTCGGCAGCGACATGGGCGCCATGCAGATCGCCGGGTCGGGCTGGACTATTTTCAGCGGCATCCTGCTGCTGCTCTGTTCGCTCTGGATCCTTTTCCAGCCGCTCGTATTCGGCACCACGGCCGTCATCGTATGGGTCGGCATTTCGCTGCTCTTTGCCGGGGTCGCCGCCTGCTCGCTCTCGCTCCAGCTCCACCGGGCGCACCGCTGCCTCGGCGACCGCTAAAGCGGCCACGACATATCACCCAAAAGCCCCTGCCGCGGCAGGGGCTTTTCCGTACCCGGCCCTGCAAAATCCTGAAACACCAAAGGGAACAGGGCAGCCGATCGCCGCCCGCCCCCTCCCCGACCGCCCCGGTAAACAAAGGGGAGTTTCTTCGACCAGTGATAGATCGCAAAAACTTTCTTTTTGCGATCTTTTTTATTCTTTTTTTTATTATTTTTGCATCTAACAGCAAAAAACCAACCCAAAAAGAAATCCATGAAAACATCAATCCCCCGGACATTGCTTACGGCAATTCCCGCACTGGCCGCAGCCGGATGTACGGAAAATCCGGCTCCGCGTCCCAACGTGATCTTCATCCTGATGGACGACGCAGGCTACGGCGACTTCGGTTGCTACGGGCAGCAAAAGATCGAGACTCCCAACATCGACGCGTTGAGCGAATGCGGCGTCCGCTTCACGGACATGTACTCTGCGGCACCGCTCTCTTCGCCGGCACGCTGCGGCCTGCTGACGGGGCGGCACGCCGGCCATGCGCAGATCCGCGCCAACGACGAGATGGAATGGCGGGGCGACGTCTGGAACCACGAGGCGATGCTGCGCGATTCGACGCTCGAAGGACAGGCCCCGCTCGAAGCCGGCACTCCGACGCTCGGCTCGGTCATGCAGCAGGCCGGATACGCCACGGCCATGATCGGCAAATGGGGCGTCGGAGGCCCCGCGACGGAGGGGACGCCCAATAAAATGGGCTTCGACACCTATTACGGCTGCATTTGCCAGCGGCAGGCGCACACCTACTACCCGCCCTTCCTGTGGCAGAACGACCGGCGCATCTACCTCGACAACGAACTGCTGCCGCCGGGCACGCCGCTCGACGCAGGGGCCGACCCCTACGACCCGCGCAGCTACGACAAATACACGCAGCGCACATACAGCCCCGATGCCATGTACGACCAGGTGCTCGGGTTCGTGAATGCCAACAAGGAGCGGCCGTTCTTCCTGATGTGGACGACGCCGATCCCCCACAGCCCGATGCAGGCGCCCGATGCCGACGTACAATACTACGTGCGTAAATTCGGCGACGAACAGCCCATCGAGGGCAAGGGCTATTTCCCCTCGCGGTGGCCGCGGGCGACCTATGCAGCGATGATCACCTACTTCGACCGCCAGATAGGCGGGCTGGTCGCCGAACTCAAACGGCTCGGCATCTGGGAAAATACGGTGATCGTCCTGACGAGCGACAACGGCCCGGCGTCGAACTCCTGCTCGTCGAGCGAGTGGTTCGACAGCGCCCACCCGTTTCGCAGCGGCAAGGGCTGGGGCAAGTCGTCGTTGCGCGAGGGCGGCATCCGGATGCCCTTCATCGTGGCGTGGGGCGGCAAACTCCGCCCGCAGGTAAGCGACCATATCGGCTATTTCCCCGATGTAATGCCGACTCTCTGCGAATTGGCCGGCGTCGAGCCCCCCGCGACCGACGGCATTTCGTTCCTGCCGACCCTCGAAGGGCGCAAGCAACCACAGCACGAATATCTCTATTGGGAGTTCCCCGGCAGCAAAGGCTGGGTAGCCGTCCGCTGGGGCGAATGGAAAGGTTTACTGCGCCGTGTGAAGGAAGGCAACGACCGCTTTGAATTATTCAACCTGAGAGACGACCCGCGCGAAGAGCACGATCTTGCCGCACAGCATCCCGAGATTATCGACCGGATGTGGCAGTTCGTTTCGGCCTCGCATACCGAACCCGCCAATCCGAAATTCAGGATGGAGATCGGCCGCAAATAAGAGCGGTATAGAAGCTCCGGGAATACGGGCAGAGCCACGTGAAAAAGCACCGTCGAGGTGCTTTTTTCATCCGTAGCGGACACGAACCATCGCCCGGACGGAACCGCCATGCCCGCCACCCGTGATCCGCAGGCTTCCAAGGCAGGAAGACACCGTCTACCGGCCGCTGCCCGGGCAGGGTGAAACCCGCATTACGAGTAGCGGGCGTTTGTAACCTCCTCCGCAGCCGTAGCGTGCGCGAGGTATTCCTGCAGGATCAGCGCATGGTTTCCGGCCGCACTCTTCGAAGCATACAACAGCGTAACCGTACCCTTACCGGCGATCCGGCGGACGAAGTCGCGCACGGCCGGCGAGGAGCGCAGTTCCGCGGTATACCTGCGGCGGAATTCCTCCCACCGCTCCCCGGGGGCGGCATGGAACCATGTACGCAGCCCGGGGGGCGGAGCGATCTCCTTCGCCCACAGGTCATAGCGGAGCGCCTCCTTGCGGATGCCCCGGGGCCACAACTTATCGACCAGCACCCGGTAGCCGTCCTCCGGGGCCTCGGGTTCGTAAACCCGCTTGATACGTATCCGTGTCATAACGATCGGTTTTTATCAGGATGCAGCAAAAAATATTCCGGGATCGGTGAGGGGAGGGCAAAATGAAGGGCGCCTCCCGGCGCCCTTCCCCATCAAAAATTAACCCTTAAAAATTATCTCCATTTCGGAAAACCTCCGAGAGGTAGTGGTGTAAAAAGCAAAGATCTGCGTCACCCTGGACAACCTCCCGCATCATAAGATCTTCGTCTTCAGAGATGCCTTCGTCTGAAACCTCGTTTTTGTCAATATCCTCCATAGGCATCTATTTATTAATTTTGCTTTGTACTAACTAAACGCCGGCCCCATGGAAATATTGTGCGGAGGTCAGCACAAAACCATATTTTTTTCTTTGATCATCCGTCGCAGGTTGATAAGCGCATAGCGCATACGCCCCAGCGCGGTATTTATACTCACGTCGGTTTGTTCCGCGATATCCTTGAAACTCAGACCGGCAAAGTACCGCATCATCACCACCTCGCGCTGTTCCGAAGGCAGCAGTTCGACCAGAGCGCGCACATCGCGCTCGATCTGCTCGCTGACCATTGCGTCCTCCACGTTCCGTTCGGCGAAACGCAGCGACCCCAGCACGTCATAACCCGCCTCGGCTTCGGTGACGGTCTTGTTCTGCCGCTGGGCGCGGAAGTGGTCGATCACCTGGTTATGCGCAATACGGAGTATCCACGAGAGGAATTTCCCGTTGTCCGTATAACGGCCGTCGTCGATAACCCGCACGGCTTTGATGAATGTTTCCTGAAAGATGTCCTCGGCAACGTCACGGTCTTTGACCATCATATTGATGTAGTCCCGCACACGGCGGCTGTGGCGCTCGATGAGCTTGGATATGGCACTCTGGTCACCTGAAAGGTAGTGATTAAGCAATACCTGGTCACTTAATGCTTGTACGTTCATACTCTTTTCTCCTAATTACAGTTATAAAGAGTAGAATTTTTCCCGATAGGCTATCCTTTTAATGTTGTATGTGTCGTCAGTTTCGTTTGTTCGGGCTTTTGAAACGATGGTTTCCGGAGCCTTCACGATGGCAAGATAAGTACTTTTTTCCGAAAAACCAAATTTCTTTCTACTCCGCCGGGGAAATCCCGGCTGTTTTTCCGGTTGCTGAACATGCAAATTCCGTGCCGGAATCGGCCGCCGGCGCATCCCGTTCGTTATCAGCGGCAAAAGCGGAATGACAAGGTAAACCCGCAGGCAGGAGAGGTGTTTTTCCGGTGCCGTCAGGGGCAGGAAGGCGGATCGACGCCCGGGATTTCGGCCCCGGAGGGACATTTAGCGGGTTCCACATGGATCGAGATGATCGTCCCCTCGCCGAAACGCGCCCGCAGGCGGCGTTCGATATCGACCGTCAGTTCGTGCGAACGGGCGACACTCATCGCCCCATCCACACGGACATGCACTTCGACGGCAATCGCCGCTCCGATGCGGCGCGTCCGCAGGTTGTGCGGCTCCCCGACCCGGGGATCGGCCGTGACGATCCCCAGTATCTCCCGCTCCGTCTCGTCGGGCAACGAACGCTCGAGCAGTTCCCCGAGCCCCGTGCGGATCAGGTCGAAAGCAATCTTGAAAATAAAGACCGCCACGACCAATGCTGCGATGGGATCGGCGATGCGCCACCGCTGCCCGAGGAAATAGGCACATCCGATGCCCGCCAGCGTCCCCAGCGACGAAAGGGCGTCGCTGCGGTGATGCCAGGCATTGGCGACCATGCTCGGGCTTTCGACCCGGCGCCCTTCGCGCACCGTATATCGGTATAATATCTCTTTGACGACGATCGACACAGCCGCGGCGGCCAGAGCCACGGCGCCCGGGCGGGGCAACTCCCCGCCATCGACGACGATGCGGATGGCCCGGATGCTGCTGAGCAGGATACCGGCGCCCACGGCCGCCAGCGCCAGGCTGATGATGATCGTGGCCAGCGTCTCGTATTTCCCGTGCCCGTAGTCGTGCCCGTCGTCCCTGGGTTTGGCGGAGACCTTTGCGAAGGCGATCACCACTATGTCGGTAAGCATGTCGGAACAGGAGTGCACCGCGTCGGCGACCATCGCCCCGCTTCGGCCCGCAATGCCCGCCGCGAACTTCATCGCCGTAAGGACGAGGTTGACCACGAACCCGACGAAGGTCACGCGGTAAATCACGCGCTTGCGTGCTTCGGCTTCACAGGACATGGCACTATTCGAAATTTGCAGGATAAGACGACAACTGGTATGCCAGCGCCTTCGCCATCCGGTAATGCCCCTCGGCATTGGGATGGAGACGGTCGCTCTGCGCGTCATGGAAATAGCGGGTATGGGAATCCGCATTGGGATAAAGCCCGCAGATGCTGTTCAGGTCGATGACGGGGACGGCCCAGACGTTCGCAGCTTCCTTGACCGCATCCACATAGGCATCCGCATAGAGGCCGAGGCTGTTGGGATAGGATTCGTCGGGCTGGATGTTGTTGTCCCCGAAACGGGCGTATCCCCGGTGGATCGGGGTCAGCAGGATCACCTGCTTGTCCGGGAAATTCGCCTTCAGGTAGGACATCGCGATATTGATACGGCCGCGGAAAGTATCCCCGTCCATCGACAACGTCCTCCTCGTCCGGATCTCCGACCGGGAGCCGGACACCTCGACAGGCACCTCACCGGTCGTATACCACTCCCCCAGAGGCGTCCCGGAATTGTAATCGTTCGTCCCGGCAAAGATCAGGATCGCATCGATATCGCCGCCGCGCTCGGCCCTGAGTCTTTCGCACTGCCCCGGCACATCCCGCCACTGCTGGCCGTTGATCCCGTAAACGAACGGCACGAGGCCGAGCATCTCCTGCAAATACTGCCAATAGTTCTTCGTCGTGCCGACATGCGCCTTGTCGGTGATCGAATCGCCCATGAAAGCGACTTTCCGTCCCTTCCACTGGGTACCCGCAACCGGCAGCGGATGATCCCCGCCCCCGGCATAGGCCGGGCATACGGTGGCACAGACGCCCAGTAGCCACACCGCACACAAACATACAGAATATCGCATACGTCCAATCATTTATAGTATTACCCGGGGCACGCCCCATAAAATAACGGAAGCCCGCCCGCTTCGGGGGAAGGCACAAAAAAGGGCGAACGGACTGCCTCGGCACCCATTCGCCCGTTACCGGCGGAGACGCCCGTCCGAATCCGGCCCTAATAGCTGCGGGCGAAGAGCACCCGGCGGTGCGACGGCTTGCCCGAGAAGATACATTTACCCTCCTCATCGGGCGCATCGAACGGGATGCAACGGATCGTAGCCTTCGTGGCATCCTTGATCGCCACCTCGGTTTCGACCGTCCCGTCCCAATGCGCAAGCACGAAACCGCCTTTTTTGTCGAGCACCTCCTTGAACTCCTCCCACGTGTCGACCCTGGTAATCATCGACTCGCGGTAAGCCAGCGCCTTGCTGAAAATATTTTGCTGGATTTCGGCCATCAGTCCTTCGATGCGCTCCACGAGCCCCTCCTGCGGGACGGTCTCCTTCTCGAGCGTGTCCCGGCGCACCAATTCGATCGTACCGTTCTCCATATCGCGCGGCCCCATCGCCAGACGCACGGGGACGCCCTTCAGTTCGTACTCCGCGAACTTGAAACCCGAGCGCACGTTGTCGCGGTCATCGACCTTCACGCTGATACCCCTGGCCTTGAGTTGCTCCGCAATGGCCCCGAAGCGCGTACGGATTTCGGCCAGCTGGTCTTCGCCCTTGTAGATGGGCACCATCACCACCTGGATCGGCGCCAGCTTCGGCGGCAGCACCAGACCGTTGTTGTCCGAATGGGCCATGATGAGCGCCCCCATCAGCCGGGTCGAAACGCCCCACGAGGTGGCCCAAACATATTCGAGCTTGCCCTCCTTGTTGACATACTGCACGTCGAACGCCTTGGCGAAATTCTGCCCCAGGAAATGCGACGTACCGCTCTGCAACGCCTTGCCGTCCTGCATCAGCGCCTCGATGGTCAGCGTATCCTCGGCACCCGCGAAACGCTCGTTGGGCGACTTGTGGCCGACGATGACGGGAACCGACATCCACTCTTCGGCGAATTTCTGATATACGTGGATCATCTTTTCGGCCTCCTCGACGGCCTCCTCGCGCGTGGCATGCGCCGTATGACCCTCCTGCCATAGGAACTCGGCAGTACGCAGGAACAGGCGCGTACGCATCTCCCAGCGCACGACGTTCGCCCACTGGTTGCAGAGGATCGGCAGGTCGCGGTACGACTGGATCCAGTTTTTATAGGTATTCCAGATGATGGTCTCCGACGTGGGACGCACGATCAACTCCTCTTCGAGCTTGGCATCGGGGTCTACCACGACGCCTTTGCCTTCGGGATCGTTCTTCAGGCGGTAGTGCGTCACCACGGCGCACTCCTTGGCAAAGCCCTCGACATGGTGCGCCTCCTTCGAGAAGAAGGACTTGGGGATGAACAGCGGGAAATAGGCGTTCTGATGCCCCGTATCCTTGAACATCTTGTCCAGCGCGTCGTGCATCTTCTCCCAAATGGCATAGCCGTAGGGTTTGATGACCATACATCCGCGTACGGCCGAGTTTTCGGCCAGCCCGGCCTTCACGACCAGGTCGTTGTACCATTGCGAGTAGTTCTCGTCCGACTTCGTGAGGTCTTTGAGTTCCTTTGCCATATATCTTTGTTTTTTATTTTGTATCAGCCTGCAAATATAATAAAAAAATAAAGGTTCGTCACACGGACGAACCTTTATATTGGCAGGCAAAGCCTCAGAAGCGGAAGCCGAGCGTCATCGAGATATAATGACGCGTCTGTTTGGTATCGTACAGGCCGCTGTAAGTCTTCATCTCGCCGCCGTTCTGGTATTTGCTGAAGAAAAGCTCGTAGGGCGTCTGTTTCTCGGTCACGTTCTGGTAGGCCACGTCCAGCACCGTATTACGCCCGAGGTTGATCCCGAGGCCGCCCGTAATGTAGTAGCTCTCGTAGACGCTCGGCGAATTGTAATACTGCTGCCTGTCCTTGAACATCGAATCGGTGTAACCGCCGCCCAGGCGCACGGCAAAGATCGGCAGGGGACGCACTTCGACGCCTGCCCGCAGGGTATTCGTACCTTTGTAATTATTCTTGAACTCGGCCTTGTACGCTTCGGGGTGGAAATCGGCGCCTTCGGGCACGTTCTTCACACGGATGCCGTTGTACCACTCGCGTTCGTAGTCGACCGACACGATGGCGAAGTTGCCGAACGTGTACGAAGCGCCGAACAACAGCCGCGAAGGCGACACGAAATCCCAACTGTTGCCGCCGATATCGTCCTGCCGCGGCGTAGAATCGAAATTATACTGGTCGTCTTCCGTTTTATTATTGATCAGGTGCGATTCGATGTCGGCACGGTAACTGCGGTCGAGCCAGTAGTAGGTCGGCGTATGGAACGCCACACCCACACGCAGGCCGGCCACGGGGCGCACGATGACACCCAGTTTGAAATCCACGCCGCTGCCGTCGATCTTCGATTCCTGATAGAGGCTCATGTAATCGAGCTGCGCATTGAGCGGAGTACCGTTCTTGTCGACCGCATTCGCGGAATTTCCGGCGGCATCGAAATAACCGTACTCTTCCTGATAGGTCATGCCCACCTTCTTATAGACGCTGCGTATGCCGATCGTGGCTCCGACATAGACGATATTGTTGAAATTGGCCCCCATCGAAACGGCGAATTCGTTGATCGAGCCCTGGCTCACGACATCCATCGAGTGCCGTACCGAAGCGTTGCGGCCGATGCAGTCGGGCACCCACTGCCCGCCTACGTCGCTGATCAGATAGCCGTTATAGCCGAGGATGGCCGGCCAGTACCAGGGATTGTAATTGTAGCCCAGATTACCGTCCTTATCCGGGAAAATCCCGTCCTGCCCGAGCTGCTGCCCGAAGACATCGGCGATGGTCGGCATCAGCTGGTCGGGCTTCGAAGGGTCGTAACGCGACTCCGAGGAGAACGAATAGCGGGTATTGAAATCCGCGATACGGTTCATGCCGATACCGAGCGTAAGGCTCGTGAGCGGGCTGGCCGGACTCTCGAAAACATTGAGCGCCACACCGACGTTGGCAAAAGCGAAGCGGGTCTTGTTATTGCCCACCCACGACGGCGCGCCCTGCGTTTGGCCATGGGCGACCGACAGCAGCGGCGTGAGTGAGAACTCGTTGCGGCGGAACATACCCAACCCGGCCGGGTTGATCGACATCGACGAAAGGTCGGCGCCCAGCGAAGTGAAAGCCCCGCCCATCCCCATCACGCGCGCCGTACCGAACGGATGCGACCGGGAAAGCGCGGCGAAATCGGTGGACATCATCAGGTCATTGTTGTACGTCAGGCCCCCGAATTCGAGGTTCTGAGCCTGCAACGGCGCTGCGGCCACACAGGCCGCAAGCCATATCATGATCTTACGTTTCATAGACTATCTCTGTTTTATCGTTGACTAACGCCCGCCGTAACCGCGGCTTCCACCCGACGAACTACCGCCGCGCGACCCACCGCCACCGCTGTAACCGCCCCCCGACGAACCGCCGCGCGACCCGCCGAAGCTGCTGCCGCTGTTGTAACTGCTGCTGCGCGACCCGCTGTCGTAGGACGAACGCCCCGAGTTGCTGTTGTTGCGGTTGTTATTCCACGAGTTGTTGTTCCAGGAGTTATTGTTGTTATTGCGGTTGCTGCCGCCGTTGTAAACCGAACTGTTGCGGTTGTTGCGTCCGCCGCTCTGGTAATACGTCCTGCCGCTGCCCGAGTTGCCCCCGCGCGAAGTGGTCGTACCGTTCCTGTAACCCGAATTGGCGGTTCCGCGGTACCGGCTTCCGGAAGCCTCGCTCCCCGGCACGTAGCGCGAAGGGCGCCCGCCGCCGTCGAGGCGGTAATTATGCGGCCTGTATGCCCCTGTCTCTTTACACATCTGACGCTGCCGACGAATTAGACGGT